>Ga0194132_10001997_pt1 | contig 39677 bp, 38 predicted proteins | sample TA2KigOf80mmetaG_FD_148612 | JGI IMG/M metagenome (GOLD analysis project Ga0194132, IMG submission 148612) | Freshwater microbial communities from Lake Tanganyika, Tanzania - TA2015054 Kigoma Offshore 80m | ecosystem: Environmental > Aquatic > Freshwater > Lake | place: Tanzania: Lake...
CTCGGCGGCAGGACGCCCGACGAGGTCTATGATATCGACATGGAGCCAGAAAAATTGGCGGCGTAATCAAACCCAGAATCCATCTTAGCCAAGCCGCCAAACTGTCCCGGAAACCGGGACCATCTCTGAAAGTTGGCTGGGGACATGATCAAGACGATCCTAGGATTCTACCTTGGCGTTGCGACCAAGCTCATTGATTGAAGTAGTGTCAAATTGTGGAGTAAGGCGAATTGCCAACCATCGTCGTGATACACTCAAACTAGTCGCATAGCAGGAATTTCGATGGACGCCCGCACCCACCCCCGCCGCTCCCCCGCCCTCGCCGCGCCGCGCGCCGCGCGCGCTACAGCCTCCCGCACCCCCCGCCCCTACCCCGACCTGCACGACCACATCCTTGCCCTCGACCGCGCAGGCCTGCTCGTCCGCGTCACCCGCCCGATCTGCAAGGACACCGAGATGCACCCGCTGGTGCGCTGGCAGTTCCGCGGCGGCATCGCGGAGAAGGAAAGGAAGGCGTTCCTGTTCGAGAACGTCGTCGACGCCAAGGGCCGCAAGTACGACATCCCGGTGCTGGTCGGCGGGCTCGCCGCCAACCGCGAGATCTACCGGCTCGGCATCGGCTGCGAGTTTTCCGAGATCGACGCGCGCTGGGTCGCCGCCGCCGCGCGCCCGATCCCGCCGCGCGTCGTCACCAAGGCGCCATGCCACGACATCGTCATCACCGGCAAGGCGCTCGACAAGCCGGGCCAGGGGCTCGACGGCATCCCGCTGCCGATCTCCACGCCCGGCTGGGACATCGCGCCCTACGCCACGCTGTCGCAGTACATCACGCGCGACCCCGACACCGGCGTGCAGAACATGGGCAACTACCGCGGCCAGGTGAAGGCGCGGCGGCGGCTTGGCATGAACCCGTCGCTGGAATTGCGGCCGGGCATCTACAACCACTGGGAAAAGCTGCGCGCCCGCGGCTTCAAGAAGCTGCCCTGCGCGGTGGTGCTCGGCGCGCCGCCGTGCATCACCTTCGCGTCGGTGCAGAAGCTGCCCGAGTCGCTCGACGAGATTCACGTCGCGGGCGCGCTGGTCGGCGCGCCCATTAACGTGGTGAAGGCCAAGACCGTCGACCTCCTGGTGCCGGCCGAGGCCGAGATCGTGATCGAGGGCTTCATCGACACGGAGTATCTGGAGCCCGAGGCGCCGTTCGGCGAGAGCCACGGCCACGTCAACCTGCAGGAGTTCAACGCCTACATGGACGTGACCGCGATCACGCGGCGCAAGGACGCGGTGCTGACCTCGATCATCTCGCAGGTGACGCCGTCGGAGTCGTCGCTGATCAAGCGCATCGGCATGGAGCCGCTGTTTTTGAATCACCTCAACAGCGCGCTCGGCATCAAGGGCGTCAAGCGCGTCTCGATGCACGAGCCGCTCACAAACATCCGCAAGGTCATCGCGCTGGTCTGCGACCGCGGGATGCCTGCGACCGAAGTCTGGCGCGCGCTCTATGGCGCAGCGGTCTTGCACCGCGCCGCGGGCAAGTTCGTCATCGCCGTGAACGACGACATCGATCCGGAGAACGCCGACGCGCTGCTCTGGGCCATGTCGTATCGCGCCAACGCCAACCTCGACATCCACATCCTGCCGCACCGCGACCAGGGCCACGGCCCGCGCTCGCTCCGCAACGGCGGACAGGACGGCTCGGTGCTGATCGACGCCACCTTGAAGGAGGACTTCCCGCCGATCTCGCTGCCCAAGCGCGAGTTCATGGAGAAGGCGAAGAAAATCTGGGAGGAGCTCGGCCTGCCGAAGCTGAAGCCGGAGTCGCCCTGGCACGGCTATTCGCTCGGCGAATGGTCCGACGACCTGGACGAAGCCGCCGCCCGCGCGGTGCGCGGCGATTATCTCGACACCGGCGCCACGCTGGAGAAGCGCCGCCGCAAGGACGTGGCGATGAACACCGAAGTCCGCCGCGTGAAGGAAACGCCAACCAAGACCACCAACCGCTCGTCCCCGCACAAGCGGGGACCCAGTGCGAAAAGCAAACGCTAGCCTCTCGATGGTCATTCCGGGACGGACCGAAGGTCCGGACCCGGAATCCAGGACCGCATCCTCCAAGCAAGCCGCTCTGGATTCCGGGTTCGCGGGCTTTCGCCTGCGCCCCGGAATGACCTCAGAGCGCGCCGCAACGTCTCAGGCCGAGCATGCACCAACGCCCCTACGCGTGGGCGCGGGAGTGGGCTAGCATCCTCCCCAAAGCTGCCGCGAAAAGAACCATGGCGGCATGTCCAGGCGCTATCCGCGCCGATCGGGAGGACGCCCATGACGACGCCGATTGCCGCCCTGCCCCGCCGCACGTTTATGCAGCTCGCCGCCGGCGCCGCCGCCGTGCCGCTCATCTCCGGTGCCGCATTCGCGCAGGCCTATCCGACGCGGCCGGTCACGCTGCTGGTGTTCGTGCCCGCCGGCGGCTCGCCCGACATCAGCGCGCGCTTCGTCGGCCAGGCGCTGTCGCAGCGGCTCGGCCAGTCGATCGTGATCGAGAACCGTCCCGGCGCGGGCGGCACCATCGCGCTGCAGGCGATGGCGCGCGCGGAACCCGACGGCTACACGCTGATGGTGGTCGCGGTCCCGCACGCCATCAACCTGACGACCCAGCCCAACAGCGCCGTCAACGTGACGCGCGACGTCGTGCCGGTCGCCGGCCTCTACACCGGCACCTTCGTCATGGTGGTCAGCCCGTCGCTGCCGGTGAAGAGCGTTCCGGAGTTCATCGCCTACGCCAAGGCCAATCCCGGCAAGGTCAACATGACGTCGAGCGGCGCCGGCAACCTCAGCCACCTGTCCGGCGAGCTGTTCAGGATGATGACCGGCATCGACGTGGTTCAGATCCCCTACAAGGGCGCGCCGCTGGCGCACGCCGGGCTGATCGCGGGCGAAGTGCATGTGATGTTCGACGCCATGACTTCGGCGCTGCCCAACATCCTCTCGGGCAAGCTGCGCGCTCTGGGCGTGACCTCGTCGTCGCGCGTCAAGGCGCTGCCCGACGTTCCGCCGATCGCGGATTCGGTGCCGGGTTACGAGGTGACCTCGTGGCTCGGCGTCGGCGCGCCGGTCGGCACGCCGCGCGAGATCGTCGACAAGCTCAACCGGGAGATCAACGCGGTGCTCAAGGAGCCGGACATCCAGAAGCGGTTCGCCGACCTGGGCAGCGATCCGCTGGTCCGCTCGCCCGCCGACTTCGGCACGTTCATCGCCGCGGAAGCCGACAAGTGGGCCAAGGTGATCCGCGCCGCGGCCAAGCCGAAGTAGCCGCACGCGGGAGGACCGAGCACCTTGTTCTGACGCGTTTTCTTTGCGCGAACCGTTACCCGCTTCGCGCGAAAGCGCTACGCGTTCACGCCCGCTTTACCCTCGCTCCGCGATCCAATTCATTAACCTTACAATTCCCTTGACCGCACTGCACAATCCCCGCACTCTTACCGCGGTGGCGGTGGCGTGAGGGGCTGTAGTCGTATGAGCGTGATTGCGTACAAGTGCCCGGAATCGGGCGAACAGGTCACGACGGCGATCGAGACCGGCAAGGACACCCTGATCAAGATGCGGGCGATGGACCTCACCATCTGGGTGTGGTGCCCGCACTGCATGGCCGGCCATCAGATCAAGCCGGCCGACGCGGTGCTCGAAGGCGAGAAGCTCGAAACCGAAAGCCCGTCGCTGGCGGTCGGCTAGGCCCGCGGGACGGTCGCATTCCGGTTCCTATGCCGCAGTAGCGCCGCATTCGGGCGGTGCGCTTGACCGTATGCAATGGGGCGGGGATTTGGCGCGCGGCGCGCATTGGATTCTTGTGGCGGCCGCGGTGCTTGCCGGCTCCGCAGCACGCGCGCAACCCGCCGCCGTGCCCCCGGGAGACTGCCGCCTGTCCGACGCGGGAACCGCGACCGTCGCCAAGGTCCTCGATGCGCGGACGGTAACGCTCTCCGATGGCCGCGAATTGCGGCTTGCCGGCATTGAGGCGCCGCAGCGGGATGAACCGCATGCGGAAGGCGCCCGGTCCGCGCTGGAGCGTCTCGCGGCGGGGCGCGAACTCGTACTCCGGCGTCTTGGGACCGAGACCGACCGTCACGGCCGTGTGCTGGCCCATGTCTTTGCGGGGTCCGAGCCGGGCGGGCGGTCGCTGCAGCAGCATTTGCTGGCCTCGGGCGACGCCCGGGTCGCCGCCCGCGTCGGCGATCTGGCCTGCGCCAGGGGGCTTCTTGCTGCCGAAAGTAGCGCCCGTGGTTCTGGTCTTGGGCTCTGGAAGCTCCCATATTACGCGGTGCGGCAGGCGGAGAACCCCGGCGAAATCGCGGCGGAGCGCGGGCGCTTCGCCGTCGTTGAAGGCAAGGTTCTCTCGGTGCGGGAAGCGGGCAGCACGGTCTATGTCAATTTCGGCCGCCGCTGGTCGGAGGACTTTACGGTGACGGTCCTGAAGCGGCACGAGCGCGGCTTCGCCGCCGAGGGCCTCGAATTGCGCAGGCTTGCCGGCCGTCACGTGCGGGTTCGCGGCACGGTCGAGGAGCGCGGTGGGCCCTGGATCGAGGCGGTTCGGCCCGAACAGTTCGAAATCGCCGGGCGCGATTGAGGCGGCATGTTCCAAGTGCGGACCATATCGGGCGATGGCGGGCGGGGCACGGGCGCCCGCGGCATCGCCGCGACCATGCTTCTTGCGCTCACGCTTGCAGCCTGCGCCACGGCGAATGTCTCCACCGACGTCACGGCGCCCGTGACGCAACAGCAGCGCCAGATGGCGGAGATGTCGCCGGCGCAGCAGCGCGAGCATCTGCGCATTCTCGCGGCCTATGGCGGCCCCTACGAAAACCCGCAGATCGAAACCAAACTCGGCGAAGTGGTGGACAAGCTGGTCGCGGCTTCGGAGCGGCCCGACCTGAAGTACCAGGTCACGATCCTCAATTCGCCCGCGGTCAACGCTTTTGCGCTGCCCAGCGGCCAGCTTTACGTCACGCGCGGGCTGATCGCGCTTGCCAACGACACCTCCGAGCTCGCCTCGGTGCTGTCGCACGAGATGGCGCACGTGCTCGCGCGACACGCCGCAATCCGCGAGGACCAGGTGCGGCAGGCCGCGCTGGTCAGCCGGGTCGCCACCGATCTACTCAGCGATCCCCAACTCGGCGCGCTGGCGCTCGCCAAGTCGAAGATCGCGCTGGCGAGCTTCTCGCGCGCGCAGGAGTTCGAGGCCGACGGCATCGGCGTCGGCATCTCGGCGCGGGCCGGCTACGACCCCTACGGAGCGCAGCGCTTCCTGACTTCGATGGGCCAGAACGCCCAGCTCCGCGCGCAGCGCACCAGCATCGACCCGCGCGCGCCGGATTTCCTGTCGTCGCACCCCGCGACGCCGGAGCGCGTCGCCAACGCGCAGCAGAACGCCCGGCAATACGCGGCACCCGCCGGCGATGCACGCGAGCGCATGGACTATCTCGCTATGCTCGAAGGGTTGATCTACGGCGAAGACCCGAGCGAAGGCTTCGTCCGCGGCCGGCGCTTCCTGCATCCCAAGCTCGGCTTCACCATCACCGCACCGGATGGCTTCTCACTTGAGAACACCGCCCAGGCCGTGTTCGGCGTGAAGTCCGGCGGCGAGCAGGCCCTGCGGCTCGACGTGGTGCGCGTTCCCGCCGAACAGACGCTCGCCGACTATCTCGTTTCCGGCTGGATCGAAAACATCGATCCCAGGAGCGTCGAAGAGGTCACGATCGGCGGCTTCCCCGGCGCAACCGCGACGGCGGTCGGCGATCAATGGAGCTTCCGGCTCTACGTCGTGCGCTTCGGCAGCGAGGTCTATCGCGTGATTTTCGCGGCCAAGAACCGCACCGACGCGATCGACCGCAGCTTCCGCGACTCGATCAACACCTTCCGCCGCATGAGTCTCGCCGAGATACAGTCGGCGAAGCCGCACCGGCTTCGCATCGTGACCGTCCGCCAGGGCGACACGGTCGAGCGGCTGGCCCGCCGCATGGCGGTGTCCGACCGCCACTCCGAACGCTTCCGCGTGCTGAACGGGCTTGCCGCCAACGCGCGCGTGCGGCCGGGCGACATGGTGAAGCTGATTATCGAGTAGCCGTGAGCGGCAGCGGCGCGCCGCCTCACACCTTCATATGCTCGCCGAGGAACGCCACCATCCTCGCGAAGTTGTCGCCCATCTTGGCGAGGTCCGGCGCATGGCCGGGCTCGCGCGGGCCGTCGAAATAGATCAGGTCGATCTTGCCGCCGGCCTTGCGGTAGTTGGCGACGAAGCGTTGCGGCTCGTTTTCGGGGAAGCTCGACTCGGTGTCATTGTAGTCGTGCATCTGGTCGCCGCGGGCCTGGAACCAGACCGCCGGCGGCAGCTCGACCTTCTCGCCGCGCTCGAGCGCCATCGTCGGATTGCCTTCGGCCATGTTGGCCTCACTCCGCCAGTAGGCGTCGTGGCGCGCGATGATGCCCTTCGGCCATTCCGGCGGATTGGCGCCGTCACGCGCGCGCACCGCGAAGCGGTAGCGGCTCAGCGGATTGATCACCGGCCACGACAGGATCACGCAGGGCACGTTCGCGTCCTGCGGCGCCGCGCCGGCCGGCAGCGGGATCGCCGTGTAGCGCGGATCGCGCGGGCGCATCGCCACCAGCATGGCAAGATGTCCGCCGCTCGACTGGCCGGAGAGCGCAACGAGATGCGGCGCGGTCTTGAGGCTCTTGGCGTTGTGCTTCGCCCAGCGCACCGCGTAGTTGATGTCCTGCACCGACGCCGGATACGGCGCCTCGTTGCCGGAGCGGAAATCGAGCGCAATCGACACCACGCCGTGCGAGGCCATGTATTCGTGGCGGACGCGCTCGGTCATGCGGTCGCTCTGGCACCAGGCGCCGCCGTGGCACTCGACCGTCGCCGGGAACGGCCCCGGCCCGCGCGGCCGATACACGCGCGCCAGCAGCGGCTTGTCTCCGTGGCGCAGATATTCGACGTCTTCAAAGTCGAAATCGTGAGTCTTGGCGTCCGCGGTCTTGGCGTCCATGGCTGGCACTCGCTTCGTTGCGACGGTGGCGCGATTGTCGCGCAAACCGTGGGTCGGAACAACCCGCACGGGCGTTGTGTTTGTACGTCCGAGTGCGTAGCGTCGGCACAACCAAAACCGACTGCCGGGGGACTTATCATGCGTCCGATCAGGGCCTTTGCGGCCGCCGCCATCGCAATTTTCACGGGTTCCTTCATCCAGGTTGCGCCGTCTCTTGCTCAGCCGCAGCCGTGGCCGACGCGTTCGGTCAAGTTCATCGTCCCGTTCGGCCCCGGCGCCGGCGCCGACATCGGGGCGCGGCTGTTCGCGGAGCGGCTGCAGAAAATCTGGGGCCAGCCCGTCGTGGTCGAGAACCGGCCGGGCGGCAACAGCCTCGTGGCGATCAACGCCTTCCTCGGCGCCAAGGACGACCACACGCTGTTTTTCGGCCCGTCCGGCAGCTTCACGGTGCATCCGGTGCTGATGGCCAAGATGCCCTACGACCCGTCGGACATCTCTCCGATCGTACGTGTGTCGAACACCATCCTCGCCGCCGCGGTAAAGGCCGACGCACCGTACAACGACGTCAAGGCGTTCACCGAGGCCGCGCGCGCCAATCCCGGCAAGTTCTCCTCGGGTCTGGTGCCCGGCATCACCGAGTTCACGTTCTGGGGCTACGCCCACCACGAAAAGCTCAACATCGTTCAGGCGCCCTATCGCGACATCAACCAGGCGCCGGTCGATCTCGGCGAAGGCCGCATCCAGATCGTGATGTCGTCGATCGCCGTGGTGCAGCCCGCGCTCAATGCCGGCCGCGTCAAGCTGATCGTGGTCAACAACAAGACCCGCGCGCCGGCCGCACCGAATATTCCGACTGCGCGCGAGCAGGGCTTCCCGTCGCTCGAAGTCGAAGGGCTGGTCGGCCTGTTCGGGCCGAAGACCATGCCGGAGGCATTGAAAGACAAGATCACCGCCGACTTCCGCGCAGCTTCCGCCGACGGCGAGATCGCCAAGCGCCTGCAGGCGACGGGCCAGGTGTTCAACGTCAGCGGGCCGAAGGAGTTCGCCGCCGCGGTTGCCGAGCAATACGCCAACGTCGCGGCGGTCGCGAAGGCCATCGCCTTCAAGCCGCGGATGTGAACCGCGGCAGTCGTTCCGCGCGAGCCGCGACAGCGGCGAGACCCGGAATGACAGCGGAGAGTTTTGTGTCACATAAAATCCTCGTCATCGGCGGCGGGATCGGCGGACTTGCCGCTGCGCTGGCGCTGCTCAAGCGCGGCTTCGACGTCGAAGTGCACGAACAGGCGCCGGAGCTGAAAGAGGTCGGCGCCGGCATTCAGATCAGCTCCAACGGCACCCGTGTGCTCTACGCGCTCGGCCTGGAGGAGCCGCTCAAGCGCGTGCAGGCATTGCCGGCGCGGCGCGTGATCCGCCACTGGTCAACCGGCGAGACCTGGAACTGGTTCGACCTCGGCCCGGTCACGCAGGCGCGCTACGGCACGCCGCACGTCATGCTCCACCGCGGCGACCTGCACGGCGTGCTGGCCGAGGCGGTGCGCGCGATCGAGCCGGATGCGGTCAAGCTCGGCCGGCGCGTCGCCGATGTCGTCACCGTGAACGGCCACGCGGAAGCGCGGTTCGAGGATGGCAGCGCCGTGCGAGCGGACTACATCGTCGGCGCCGACGGCATTCATTCCAAGGTGCGCGCCTGCCTGTTCGGCGCCGACAGGCCGGAGTTCACCGGCGCGGTCGCCTGGCGCGGCCTGGTGCCGATGGAGAAGCTGCCGGAACACCTGCGGCAGATGCAGGGCGTCAACTGGCTCGGACCGCAGGGTCACGTGCTGCACTATCCGGTGCGCCGCGGCGAGATCATGAACTTCATCAGCTTCGTCGAACGCGACGACTGGCGCATCGAGTCGTGGGTGACGCAGGGCACAAGCGGAGAGCTTGCCAACGACTATCGCGGCTGGCACGCCGACGTGCATGCGATCGTCGAACGGATCGAGACGCCCTACAAATGGGCGATGATGGTGCGCGGGCCGATGCCGCGCTGGAGCCGCGGCCGCGTGACGCTGCTGGGCGACGCCTGCCATCCGACGCTGCCGTTCCTCGGCCAGGGCGGCGTCATGGCGATCGAGGACGGCTACGTGCTGGCCGCCTGCCTGGAAAAGCACTTCGGCGATCCCGAAACGGCCTTCGGCCGCTACGAGGAATTGCGCCGCGAGCGCACCGCGACGGTGGTCCGAAAGAGCCATGAGAACCGCCGCTCGGCGTTCAGCCCCGCCCTCGCCGACAAGAACGCCATCGCCGTCGAAGTGGCGCGCGAATGGCAGCAGGAGCGCGTGCGCGAGCGCATGGAGTGGCTCTACGCCTACGACGCGACGGCTGTTGCAATCTGAGCACGCCGTCCGGAATTCCACCCGGATTGCCGCATCTGCGGCTCCGTTACGCGGTCTGCGACTCTCCCCAGGATTCTTCGAATCAGTCACAAGCCGGGCCGCCAATCATTCTCGAACGATCGGGAGCCCCGGTAATGCGCCTGCTTCGGCTTTCAGTCAGTCGCGCAGCGTCGAGGGACCGCGAGACCGCCGACATCGTCGCGCCGGGACCGTGGATTGCCTTCGGTGCGTTGGCCCTCGGGCTCGCGCTCGACGCGATGTTCTGGATCGGGATGCTGGCCAAGGTCGCAAGCCCGCTGCGTTCGCCGCTGGCGCTGCTGCTCGTGGCCTTCGGCGGCTGGATGGTGTTCCGCGCCAACGTCGCGTTTCGGCGCGCCGGCACCGCGTTCCAGCCCTGGGTTCCGACGCAGTCGCTGGCCACCGGCGACGTCTATGCCTGGACGCGGAACCCGATGTACCAGGGCTTTCTCATTCTCGTGCTCGGGCTGGCGATCCTGTTCCGCTCCGACTGGACGCTGCTTCTGCTGCCGGCCGCGGCAATGCTGGTCCACTATGGCGTCGTGCTGCGCGAGGAGCGCTATCTCGCGCGCCGCTTCGGCGACCCCTACCGCAGCTATCTGGAGACGGTGCCGCGCTACGGCTGGCCCGATATCCTGCCGCGCGCCGCCCGCCGCGTGCGGACCGGCGCCTAGTGCCCCGAACCGAAGTTCGCAACATTCGCGCGGCGATTCCGTTTGCGAACTTCGGGTCCAAAAGGGGCACTACAATCATGGAGTTGCCGGTGTGGCTTTGGTTCGGAAGTTCGCTCTCAACAAGCCGCATAGTATGGCGAACTTCCGAACCGCCACACTAGAGCCATTTCGGCTTTGATGGAATCAAAGCCGGGCTCTAGCTTCTTGTTTTGACGCGTTTTCTTCATGCGAACCGGTTCCCACTTCGCTCGAAAACGTTATAGCCCTTCGCGCGCGAACGCAGCGTTCGGGCCGCGGCCCGCAATTCGTCCACAAACACCTGGACCGCCGGGCTGACGGTACGATCCTTCAAGGTCACAATCGCGACCGGGCGCGGCTTGGCCTTGAGCGCGACCGGAAGCGCGCGTAACGGCCAGTGCTGCGCGGCGTGGCGCAGCGCAGAGTGCGGCAGCACAGTCAGGAAACGCCCGGCGGCGAGCAGCCGGCCGCGCAGCGGAATCGACGACGTCGAAATCTGCTCCGTAGGCATATCGAGGCCTTCGGCTTCGAACGCCTCGCCAAGCACGTCGAGCACCACCGGCGACGGCGGCAGGACCCACGGCTCGTTTGCCAGATCGGCCAGCGTCAGACCGCGCCGGCGCGCCAGCCGGTTGCGCGCGCCCGCCACGACGACATGCGGATCGTCGAACAGCAGTTCGATATGCAGGTCGTCGTCGGAAAAGCCGCCGGGCACGCGCGTCACCACCAGATCGACGTGCCGCTCCTGCAATTGCCGGAACTCCAGGCTGCCCACGTCGGCCTCCGCGATGCGCATCGCGATCTGCGGATGGCTTTTCGCAATACGTTCGACGACGCCCGCCAGGAGCCCCACGGCGACGAATTCCGGGCACGCCACCCTCACTTCGCCCGCCGATGCATCGGACAGCAGTTCGATGTCCTTGATCGCTTCGCGAAGCTCGTCAAACACCACCGCGCCGCGCTTGAGCAGCGCCGCGGCATAGACCGTCGGTTCGACGCCGTGCGGACGGCGGTCGAGTAGCTTCACGCCGAGCGCGTCTTCAAGGCTTGCAACCGCCTCCGACACGACCGATTGCGACATCGCGAGATGCGTCGCGGCCTTGGCCATGCTGCCCCAGCGCACCACGGCGGACAGCACGTGGAGATCGCGCAGCCGGACGCGGCGGCCGATGCGGTTGTCCCAGTCCCAGATTGCCTTGTTCAAAGTCGCTTTGTTCAAAGTCGCCTTGTTCGAGCCGGCCCTGGCCATTGGATTTCCCGATAGGGGTATGGCGGATTCACGATTGTAAGCCTAGCGCGGACGGGTAGCCTTGCAACAGTCGGAACCGCATCGCGAGGGCCCGCCCCATGGCAAAGCAACGGATCAGCTATGTCCCGCTCGAAAAGATGGACGAGCGCATGCGCGCGGAGATGGAGCGTTGCCGCGTCGAGGGGACTCCCCGCCCGGAAAGCACCGCAGTTCGTGCCCACGTGCCGGCGGCGTTCTGGTTCTTTGCCAACGCCTGGCACGACCTGTTTCACACCGGCGTCGCCGACCACGCGCTGAAGGAGCTCTGCCGGCTCTACGTGTCGCGCTCCGTGCAGTGCGAATATTGCGGCAACCAACGCTCGATGAAGGCGACCGGCAGCGGCGCCGTCATCGAGGATCACGTGCGCGACCTCATCAACTTCGAAAGCTCGGTTCGCTTCACCGAGCGGCAGAAGGCTGTGCTGTCCTATGCCGAGGCCATCGTCTGGCGGCTCGAAACCGACGACGCGTTCTGGGACCGTCTCTACAAGCAATTCAACGAGGCCGAGCTGGTCGAGATCGGCTGCATGATCGGGCTCACGCTCGGCCAGCAGAGCTGGCTGCGCTTGCTCAACATCGAACATCACCAGGTATTGGCCGGTACCGACGCATCGATGGCGCCGGGCTACGAGGACATGGCGGCGCTCAAGGTCACGAAGTCCGCGGACGACTACTGGGCGAAGAAGGACGAGCCGGAAACGGCGCGCGCCCGGTCGAGCGCGTAGGCTACGGCCGCTCGAAGCCGTAGAGCCGCTCCGGGTTGTCGACAAGGATGCGTCTGCGCGCCGCTTCGTCGGGCACCCACACCGCGATCTGGTCCACCAGGTCGCCGTCGTTCGGCATGGTCTTTTCCAGCAGCACATGCGGCCAGTCGGAGCCCCAGACCAGCCGGTCGGACGCTGCGGCGACCAGCGCATGGGCGAACGGCGTCATGTCCGGATAGGGCGGCTCGGCGAGCGACGTGCGATAAGGGGCCGACAGCTTGGCCCACCCGCGCCCGGACTTGAGCAGCCGGATCAGCGCCTGGAAGCCCGGCGCGTTCACGCCCTTCCTCGGATCGGGCCGGCCTATGTGGTCGATCGCCACCTCGGTCGGGAACGAGCCGAGAAACGTATCAAGATCGGGATGATCCTCGACGTCGAGCAGGAACTGAACGTGCCAGCCGAGTTCCTTCGTGCGTTCCGCGAGCCTCCGCGCCACATCGAATGCAAGCCCGGTCCTGGCGGTGCGGTTGACGCGAAAGCCGCGCACGCCGTTCTCGGCGAGGTGGCGCAACTCCTTGTCGGTCACGCCCTCGCCGATCAGCGCGATGCCGCGCAGCATTCCGGGATGCGCCCCGATCGCATCGACCAGGAAGCTGTTGTCGGTGCCGTAGAGCCCGGTCTGCACCATCGCGCCGCGTTCGAAGCCGGTCGCGCGCAGCATGGCGAGATAGTCGTCAAGAGTGACCGGCGGCGGCGTGTAGAGGCGGTTCTCGGCCCAGGGATATTTCTCGCGCGGTCCGAACACGTGGCAGTGGCAGTCGGCGGCCTTGGGCGGCAACGCGAGTTTGGGCTTGTGCACGTCGAGCTGCGGCGGCGCGCACATCGGAGGATCGTTACGGCTGTTGTTCATTGCGCACCTCATTGGCGTTGGCTCTGCCGCAGCACTTTAGCCGCATGCCGCAACATGCGAACTTCGCGCGGCGCATGGCCCTGGCCGCAGCCCTGAAAATCGAAAGGCCCGGCTGCTTGGCCGGGCCTCCGTTGCCACGCTCGATTGCGCCTCAGTTTATCTTCACATTTGCCGCCTTGATGATCGGCGCCCAGCGCGCAATTTCGCTCTTGACCAGGGCATGGAACGGCGCGGGCCCTCGCGCGGACTTTTCCGGGATGTCGCCGCCCAGCACACCGAGACGCTTGCGCGTTTCGGGGTCATCCAGCGCCCTGTCGAGCGCGACGACCAGCCGGTCGATGACCGGCTTGGGCGTATTCTTGGGCGCGAACAGGCCGTTCCAGGCCGTTGGCTGGAAGTCGGGGAGACCCGCTTCGACCACGCTCGGCACGTTCGGCAGGGTCGCGTTGCGCTTGGGCGACGTGACGGCGAAGATCTTGATCCTGTCAGGATACTGCGGCGCTCCGGTCACGACGTCGGCACACATGAAGTCGGTCTGGCCTGCGATCAGCGCGTTCACCGCGGGCGCGCCGCCGCTGAACGGAACCAGCGTCGGCTTGGTGCCCATCAGCGAATTGAGCAAGAGGCACGAGGTGAAAAACATCGAGCCGACGCCGGCGTGGCCCTGGTTGAGCTTGGTGTCGTTCGCCTTCACGTAGGCGATGAACTCTTTCAGGTTGTTGGCAGGGAAGTCCTTCTTCGTTGCGATGACGAAGGGGAACGACGCCACCATGCCGATCGGCGCGAAGTCCTCGGCGGGCTTATAGGCAAGGTTCGGATAGAGCGACACCGACGCGGCATGCGTACCCATCTGGCCCATCAGGATGGTGTAGCCGTCGGGATCGGCGCGCATGGCGCGCGTCGAGCCGGTGGTGCCGCCGGCGCCGGAGACGTTCTGAATCACGACCTGCTGACCGAGTGACTTCGACATGTGGTCGGCGACGATACGGGCTGCGACGTCGGTCGAGCCGCCGGGCGGGAATGGCACGATCAGTGTGACGGTGCGCGCCGGGTAACTCTGCGCGGCTGCGCTCTGGGCGGTGACTGCAAGCGCGAAGGCACTTGCGGCAAGCTGAAGCAATCGGCGGCGTTGAAACGACATGGCGACCTCCCAAAAATGCCGCCTGTGACCGGCGGCTTTGGAGGAAGGCTACACCACCCGCGCGGGCGCACATATGGGCCTTCGCGCAAAAACAAAAGGCCCGGTCTTGCGACCGGGCCATTGTAGCTTGCGACGGACGAAGTGGGCTTACGCCGCCTCTTCCTCGACCGCCTCTTCGGCGGCTTCGGCGGGCTTCGGACCCCGGCGCGGGCCCTTGGCCAGCGCCGCTTCGATCTCTTTCACCGCCTCGGTCTCGGTGATGTGCTGCACCGCAGCGATCTCACGCGAGAGGCGATCGAGGGCGGCCTCGTAAAGCTGCCGCTCGGAGTAGGACTGCTCGGGCTGGTTCTCGGACCGGAACAGGTCGCGGACCACCTCTGCGATGGCGACGATGTCGCCCGAATTGATCTTTGCCTCGTATTCCTGAGCCCGGCGCGACCACATGGTGCGCTTGATCCGGGCGCGGCCCTTCAGCGTCTCCAGCGCGCGCTTGACCAGCGTGCCCTCGGCAAGCTTGCGCATGCCGACCGTGGCGACCTTGGAGGTCGGAACCCGCAGCGTCATCTTGTCCTTGACGAAGTTGATGACGAACAGCTCCAGCCTTGCGCCGGCCACTTCCTGCTCTTCGATCGAGACGATCTGACCGACCCCGTGGGCCGGATAGACGATGAATTCGTTGGTCTTGAAGCCCTGGCGTTGGGTCGTCTTCTTAGGGGTCATTCCAGGAACTACTCCTTGCTGCTGCTCGGGCTTGCGACGGGCCGCGGCCTTGGCCACGGCAGCTCCACGGCGCGTAGCGCCCCGGGAAGCCTGCGAAGTCCGCCGGGTCGGACCGGCGGCGGATTTCTTGGCGCGCCGGCCAACGCCGGTCGTGCCCTTCTTGGACGACTTTTGACGCATCTTCCCTGCCACAGCTTGTGCGTGTCTGAGACACGCCCTTTCGCGGGTTTATATGGGGACCCTTCCCGAAAAATAATGCTCCCCACGGGGAGCGCTCGGGTGCAAATCCATGTGAAACATCATATAGCACATTTTCCGCAAAAATCAATGCTTTACGGCGGTGCGGCAATAATATTTCGCCGCTTTGGCGGCGTGATTTCATTAAGAATGGTTAAATTTCACCGCGGTCAGTCGCCGGTGCCGGGCTCGGCCGAGAAGTGTTCGGCGAACTTGTTGGGCACGCCCTCCCAGCTCTTGCCGTCGGCCGGGGGCTCCTTCTTGGTCGTGATGTTCGGCCAGGTTTTGGCGTATTCGGCGTTGAGTTCCAGCCACTTTTCCAGGCCGGGCTCGGTGTCGGGCTTAATGGCCTCAGCCGGGCATTCCGGCTCGCAGACCCCGCAGTCGATGCATTCGTCGGGATGGATGACGAGCATGTTCTCGCCTTCGTAGAAGCAGTCCACCGGACAGACTTCGACGCAGTCCATGTACTTGCACTTGATACAGTTTTCGTTGACGACGTAGGTCATAAGGCGCTCCGGACGAGGCTCCCGTAGCGCATGGGCCGAGGCTTCGCAAGGGATCGGGCGCGATGGGCGCCAAGCGCATAGCGCCTAGGGTTCGCGTCCTCGCAGCCGCTCCAGCGCGCGCCGCTCGCTCTTGGTCGGGCGGCCCGTTCCGGCCTCCCGGATGGCCGCGGGCGGCTCACCCGGAGATATCGCGGGCAGCTCACGCGGAGATATGACGGGAGTCAGGTCTTCGAACAGCGCGCGGGCGTCGTCCGCCGACCCCCGCCGCTCAGTCTGCGCGAGGACCTTCAACACGCGAACGCGGCTGTCGAGCGCCACCGTCACCACGTCGCCCGGACGGACCGGCCGGCTCGGTGCATCGATCCGCACGCCGTTGATGCGGACATGGCCCGCTCCCGCAAGCTGCGACGCGGCCGAGCGCGTGCGGACCACCCGCGCATGCCACAGCCACTTGTCGATACGCTGGCGGTCCAATCGGATTGGCCTACGGCCGGTCCTTGTTGGTTTGCAGCTGCTCTTTCAGCGCCAGCAGCTTGGCGAACGGCGAATTCGGGTCCGGCTCCTTGCCGCCGCGCTGTTGCGGGCCGGAGCTCCAGGTGCGCGACGGACGGTTTTCATCGCGGCGATCACGATCGCGATCGCGGCGCGGCGGACGGTCCGGGCGTTCGCGGCGCTCGGCGCCTTCGGGGCGCTCCCGGCGCTGTTCGGGACGGTTCGCTCGCTCGGCCCGCTGTTCGGAGCGCTCGCTGCGGTCGCCGCCATCCCGGCGGCGATGGCGAGGGCCCCGGTCGCGCCGTTCGCGCACTTCTCCCTCGGGCTTCGCACTGGCCACGGTAGCAGTAGCGGTAGCGGCATCGGCGCCGGACGGCTCCGCACTCGCCGCTGCCGGCGTGTCTCCCGTCGCTGGCGCATCCGCGCGCGCTGCATCGCGATGCGGGCGGCGGCGTCCACGGCGTTCGCTGTCACGGGGACGGCGTTCGCCCGGCGGACGCCCGGGCCGCCAGACTTCGATCAGTTCCGGCTCTGCGGATCCGGTTGCAGCCGCTGCATCGACCGCGGGCGCAGCCTCGGCGGCGGGTGCGGCATCGGCGGCGGGTGCGGCATCGGCTGCCGGTTCCGAACTCTCCGGCGCCACAGACGGCGCTTCGTCGACGATCGGAGACGGGGCAGGCGCTTCAGACGCTTCGGTGGCCACCTCGGCGACGGCGGCGGCCTCGACGGGAGCTTCGGATTCAACCGGTGGCTCTGCGTCGGGCTCGACTACGGCGGCATCGCCCTCCCCGGCGGCGGACGCAGTGTCGAGGCTCGAGTCGGCAGCCGGCGCTGACGTTTCGGCGGCAGCAGCCGCTTCGTCCGCCTTCGGCGCCTCGTATGCAGCGCCAGTTTCGGCCGCCGCAGGCTCGGGCGGCTTCTCAGCCTCCACCGGTTTGGGCCGCTTCTCCATGCGGTAGCCGAGCGAACGCAGGATCGAGGCGAAGTCTTCGCCCGAGGCGCCGGTCAGCGATGTCATCGCGCCGGTCACCGTGAAGCCGAATCCGTTGAACGCGCCGGGCGGACGCGGGCCCGACGCGCCTTCGCGCCAGGCCAGCGCCGGGCGGATCAGATCGGCGAGCCGCTCCAGGATGTCGACGCGGATCGCGCGCTCGCCGCACACGCGATAGCCGATGGTGCGGTAGAGCGTCTTGGGTACGTCCTTGTCGACCGGGATCGAAGTCCGCCCGGAGTTCGCCAGACGCTGGAGCTCGTCGAGGCCCTTGGCCTCGGGACTCTCGTGCTTGAGCATCCACAATTGCGCCGCGAGGCTGCGCGGCGCGGGCTTCAGCAGCGCCGGCAGGTAAAGGTGATAGGCGCCGAACCGGATGCCGTATTTCCGCAGGGTCGCGCGCGAGGCCTGGTCGAGGCCCTTGACCTCTTCCACCACCCGCGGGCGCTCCAGAATGCCGAGCGACTCGATGAGCTGGAACGCGACGCCGCGCGCAATGCCGGTGACGTCTTCGGCCGCGGCAAGCGCGAACAGCGGACCGAGCAGCCGCTCGATATGGGTCTTGAGCCACAGGTCGAGCCGCGTCTGCACCGCCTCGCGCGACGCGCCGGTGAGTTGCTCGTCGGCGGTTACGCGCACGCGCGGACGCAGCACGTCCTCGCCCGCGATCAGCTTGCCGACCGGCGCTACGGTCCAGCGCAGCGCGCCGTCGGAGGACAGCACGAAGTCGCGTTCCGGCGCCTGTGCAATGCGGGTCGCGCGCGCGTCGATCTCGCCCGCGAGCGCGGTTCGCGCGGCGGCGTGCAACGCCTTCGCCTCGGACCCGCCGGCGGACGCGTCGGCGGCGAAGGTGAAGCCGTCGAGGCGGCCTATGACATGGCCCTCGACCACCACTTCGCCGGTCTTCTTGATTTCCGTTTCCAATGCCGTGTTCTCGCGCAGCCGCCGCATCAACACGCTGGTGCGGCGATCGACAAAACGCTCGGTGAGCCGTTCGTGCATTGCATCCGAGAGTTTGTCCTCCACGCTGCGTGCGACGCTTTGCCAATGCTCCGGATCGGCAAGCCAGTCTGGCCGGTTCGCAACAAAGGTCCAGGTCCGCACATGCGCGATCCGGTTCGACAGCGTATCGATGTCGCCGTCGGTCCGGTCGGCCTGTCCGACCTGGGCCGAGAACCAGCCCTCGGGGATTTTACCCTCCCGCATGAGGAATCCATAGAGGGTCGACACCAGCTCGGCATGCGCGGCGGGCGCGATCTTGCGGTAGTCGGGAACCTGGCAGACGTCCCACAACCGCTCGACGGCGGCGCGGTCGCGCGCCATGGAGCGGATTTCGTCGTCGCGCGCGGCATGTTCGAGCACCAGGATGTCCTCGGCGATCGGCGCGCGCGTGAGCCCGGCCTCGTCCGGCGTCATCGACAGCGCCGCCTGCAGCGCCCCGATCGAGCTGAAATCCAGATCGGTATTGCGCCACTGCAGAACCTTGATCGGTTCGAACGAGTGGCTTTCCAGCGCATGGACCAGTTCCTCGTCGAACGGCTCGCAACGGCCAGTGGTGCCGAACGTGCCGTCGCGCTGGGCGCGCCCGGCGCGGCCCGCGATCTGCGCGAGTTCCGCGGGGTTGAGCTGGCGGAACTGATAGCCGTCGAACTTGCGGTTGGACGCGAAGGCGACGTGATCGACGTCCAGATTGAGCCCCATGCCGATGGCGTCCGTGGCAACGAGATAATCGACGTCGCCCGACTGGTAGAGCGCAACCTGCGCGTTGCGTGTTCGGGGACTGAGCGAGCCGAGCACCACCGCGGCCCCGCCGCGCTGACGGCGGATCAGTTCGGCGATGGCATAGACCTCGTCGGCCGAGAACGCGACGATGGCGCTGCGGCGCGGCAGGCGCGTCAGCTTGCGGTCGCCGGTATGGGTGAGCGTCGAAAGCCGCGGGCGCTGCACAATGTTGGCGCCGCGCAGGAGCTTCTCGACCATCGGCCGCACGGTGGCGGCGCCCAGCACCAGCGTCTCCTCGCGCCCGCGCCGGTGGAGCATACGGTCCGTGAAGACATGACCGCGCTCGAGATCCGCGCCGAGCTGCACCTCGTCGATGGCGACGAACGCCGGATCGAGATCGCTCGGCATCGCCTCCACCGTCGAAACCCAGTAGCGCGGGTTCGGCGGCTTGATCTTTTCCTCGCCGGTGATCAGCGCGACGTTGTCCGCCCCGATCCGGTCGGCGACCTTGTTGTAGACCTCCCGCGCCAGCAGCCGCAGCGGCAGCCCGATCATGCCGGAGGAGTGGCCAAGCATGCGCTCGATGGCCAAGTGGGTCTTTCCAGTGTTGGTCGGCCCCAGGACGGCGGTCACGCCGGCGCCGCGCAGGCGGCCGTCGCGGGTTGCAGGCGACGAGAACGAGATCGGCATCCGATTTCCAGGCTGGGGAAGGCCCGCAGCGGCGGCGGGCGGCATCCCTGTGTATCACAATGCTACGACGGGACGGTCTGGACCGGCCTCCGGCTTAACCGAGCGAACGAGTCTGGAACGAATCGCGCCCGAATCGCTGACTCAGGCGCAGCCGTCCTTCGTTCGCCCCGACATATCGGCATAAACAGGCCATCGGCCACAACATCGGGTGTGAATCCGTAAGCCGCAAGCCCGTTTCCCGGGCCCTGCCGGTTAACGGCGCGGACCGCGTGCCGACGCCGCGAGTCAAGCGCAACGGTAGCCTCATTCTGTGGATAGCCTGTGGACGGATTGGCGCGATCACTGCGTCGGCGGCTTGGCTGTCGCCGCGCGCGGCAGCGACACCGACACGAACTGCGTCGCCTCCATGACGCCGACGCCGATCGGCGTGGGGATCGACACGCGGTACGGCACGACGACGCGCGTGTTACCCACCGGCGCGAGCCAGGTTTCCATGTCGCGCTGCTTCATCAGGTATTTGACCGCCGCGCGCGACGGGATGTGGCCGGCCACCGGCACGAAATAGACGGCGCAGACGGCCACCGGACCTTCATAGCCTTTGTCGGCCTTCACGCGCTCCATGCGCTTGAAGACGAACTGCAGGTCGTAACGGAGCCGGCCGTCGAACACCGGTGCCACCCGCTGGCAAGCCATCGGACCGACCGGATGGCCGTTGCCGGGTACGCGAAACAGCGACGCGGTCATCGGATCGCTGGCGCCACGGCGATGTGCATCGGTGATCGGAACGCGCTCCGGATCCGGGGTCGGCGCCGGCGAGATGACAAAATCCTTCACGCCGCTCGAAGCGAGCGTCATGCGGATTTCTTCGGTCTTGCGGTCGGAGGTGATGCTGGCGGCGAAACTCGCCGGCACCGGATGGCCGCCGACGATGTGGCCGCGCGACGCGCCGCTGCCTTGCCCGCTGGCGAACACCCGCAATAAGCCGGAGGTGGCCCCGCTGGCGGCCGCGGTGAACTGGTTTTCAGCGAGGTCGATGACCCAGGCACCCTTGCCGATCGGAATGCCGCCGAGGCTGACCTGGTAACGCGCGTCCAGCCGCCCCTGCGCAGATGCGGGAACCACAGCGGCGAGCGCCAGGGCTGTAACCGCCATCCCGGCCGTTAACCGAACGGCACCCTTCAGCACGATGTCGGTCTCCCTGAACGCCATGAAAGCCCGCATTTGCAGCGCGGCTGCCACCCCGATCAAGGCGGCTCCGGGCCGGAAGGCGCATTATCCCCCGTCTCGGCGGGGAATGCGTCGTTTATATGGTCGGGGGCCTCACCGAGCGGCTCGCCTTGACGCCTCCCGACCCCGTCACTATACGTCCGCGGTCCACCGAACAGGCCAATTCCGGCGCCCAGGCGGCGCCCCGTCGAACGCTAAAAGGTATCGTCATGTCGCGCCGCTGCGAGCTGACCGGCAAGACCGCCCAGGTCGGCCACAAGGTGAGCCACTCGAACCGCAAGACCAAACGGCGGTTCCTGCCCAACCTGCTCAACGTCACCCTGATCTCCGACGCGCTCGGACGCTCGTTCAAGCTGCGGGTGTCGGCCAATGCGCTGAAGACCGTCGACCATCGCGGCGGCCTCGATGCGTTTCTCGCCAAGGCCAAGAAAGACGAGCTCGCCCCGCGCGTGCGCGAACTCAAGCGCGAGATCGAGAAGAAGCTCGCCGCGGCGGGCTGATCCGGCGCGGCGCCGCTATTCCTTGAGCATGAACTGCAGCAGCACCGTGCGCTGAAGCGCCGAGAAGTTGTCGTCGGACACCAACGTCAGCACGGTCGCGCCGTTTGCCGCACGGTGCCAGCCGATGCCCTCCATGTTGTCGATCTGGTGCCCCATATCGGCAAAAATCATTTCCTTGCCGTCGATGGTCGCGCCCGGCTTCACGTCGGACAGCGCCACGCTGCGAATGCGCATGGCGATGCCGCGCAGCCATGAGAACCGGCGCTCCAGCAGCAGAAGCCGCCCCGACGGCAGGATCGTGCAATCGCTGATGTCGAACTCGTCGGTGCGCCGAACCGAAAACGTTCCGCCCGCTCCGCCGATCAAGAAGCCCCGGATATTGCCGCGGTCGTCGAGCCCGCTTTCGGAGATCGCCAGCAGCGTGCCGCCGAGCGGCCCGCCGCGCGGCGCCACGGCCAGGCATTCGATGCTCTTGTTGCTGGGCAACGACTTGAACGCCGGCGGTACGGCAATCGGCGCACCGCGCGAGCGCAGGCCGTCCCGCGCAAAGTTGTTGAAGCGCACGATTTGGTGCACGCGCTCGATGCCGACGTAGAGCGTACCCGTTCCATCGTCGGCGAGCGCCTCGGTGTCGTACCAGCGGCGGCGCGCGAGCGGCACACCGTCAGCGCCGAGGACCGGCGCCATCTCGGCGTCGCGGACCGCAATCGGCCGGTCGCCGCGGTAGACGATGCGGCCGCGCAGCCAGAACCCGCGGTCGGTCAGCGACAGGAAGCGCTCGCCGCCAGGCTGCATCAGCAGCGCCGAGATGCCGCCGAAATTCTTGTGTGAAGCCGTCAGTACAAGCCCGCCGCGGAACTCGAGCGCACCGAAGCGTGTGCGCGCCGGCTCACGCGGGTCGAAGCTCTCGATCGTCTGGGCGGAAACCTCAAACCTCTGGACCGCAGCCGCAGTGCGTTGCGACTGCGCCTGCGCCGGGATCAGCGCCAGAACGGCCAGCGACGCCGCCAGCAGCGCGGCCGCAATTGCCAAGCCTCGGGTCCAATGGGAGTTCAACGGCGTCCCCTATCGGGACCATCCTATCAAACCATGCCCGTGGAATGCGGTACCCGCCGGCGGCATCGCCGCATTCATCATGAATGCAGCTTGCGCCGCACAGTACGCATCGCGCGGGCGGGCTCGGCCTGCGCCTGTTCTTCGAACAGCTCCGCAAGCTTCTCGGTCATGACGCCGCCCAGCTCCTCGGCGTCGACGATGGTGACCGCACGGCGATAGTAGCGCGTCACGTCGTGGCCGATGCCGATGGCGATCAGTTCCACCGGCGAGCGGGTTTCGATGTCTTCGATCACCCAGCGCAGATGGCGTTCGAGATAGTTGCCGGGATTGACCGACAGCGTGGAGTCGTCGACCGGCGCGCCGTCGGAAATCATCATCAGGATCTTGCGCTGCTCGGAGCGCGCCAGCAGCCGCCGATGTGCCCAATCCAGCGCCTCGCCGTCGATGTTCTCCTTCAGCAGGCCCTCACGCATCATCAAGCCGAGGTTCTTGCGCGCGCGCCGCCACGGCGAGTCGGCCGACTTGTAGATGATGTGGCGCAGATCGTTCAGCCGCCCGGGATTGGGCGATTTCCCGGCGGCGAGCCAGGCTTCGCGCGACTGCCCGCCCTTCCAGGCGCGCGTCGTGAAGCCCAGGATCTCGACCTTGACGCCGCAGCGTTCCAGCGTGCGCGCCAGGATGTCGGCGCAGGTCGCAGCGACGGTGATCGGGCGGCCGCGCATCGAGCCGGAATTGTCGAGCAGCAGGGTCACCACGGTGTCGCGGAAGTTGGTCTCTTTCTCGCGCTTGAACGACAGCGCGTGCAGCGGATCGATGACGATGCGCGGCAGGCGCGCGGCGTCGAGCATGCCTTCCTCGAGGTCGAACTCCCAGGCGCGGTTCTGCTGCGCGAGCAGGCGGCGCTGCAGCCGGTTGGCGAGCCGCGCCACGACGCCCTGCAGGTGCGAAAGCTGCTTGTCGAGATAGCCGCGCAGCCGGTCCAGTTCCTCCGGCTCGCACAGGTCCTCGGCCGGCACGGTCTCATCGAAACGCGCGGTGAACGGCCGGTAATCGGGTCCGCGCGGCTCGTTTTGGCGATGGCGCGGACGCCACGGCTCTGCCGCGGTTTCCGAGTCGCCCATCTCCGAGTCCTCGGCCATCTCGGCGGCAGGCGCATCGACCGCCTCCTCGGCAGTCTCGGCGGCATCGGCGGACGCTTCCGCGTCCTCCATGCTCATCTTCTCCATGTCTTCGGAGTCGGCGGCCTCACCCTGCTCGCCGGTCTCGTCCTTGCGGCGGTCCTGCTCGCCCTCCTCGCCTTCCTCCTCCTCGTCGGAGGCGGCGCGGTCCTCGCCCATGTCGAGCTGTTCGAGAAGATCGTGGACTGCGTCGCCGAACTTGCGCTGGTCGTCGAGCAGCCGCTCCAGCCGGTCTAGGCCCTTTCCGGCGCGATCCTCAATAAACGGCCGCCACAGATCCACGAGCTTCCTGGCCGCGGCAGGCGGAGCCTGGCCGGTGAGGCGCTCGCGCACCATCATCGCCACGGCCTCCTCGATCGGCGCGTCGGCGCGGTCGGTGATCTCGTCGAACTTGCCGCGGTGGAAGCGGTCGTCGAGCATGGCGGCGAGATTGGTTGCAACGCCCTCCATCCGCCGCGCGCCGATCGACTCGACGCGGGCCTGCTCGACCGCTTCGAACACCGCACGCGCCTGCTGGCCGGCCGGAACCATCTTCCGGTGCACCGACGGATCGTGACAGGCGAGCTTGAGCGCAGCCGAGTCGGCGTGCCCGCGAACGATCGCGGCTTCCTGCCGCGACAGCTTGCGCGCCGGTTCCGGCAGGCGGACCTTGCCGCCGACGAGGCCCGGACGCTCGGCGGCGAACGACACGTCGAGATCGGACTTCTTCGCGATCGCGCGCAGGCAGCCGGTTACCGCGCGCTTGAACGGCTCGGTCGGGGATTCCTTGGCCTGGGCCTTGGGCTTGATGTTGGACGACATGGATTCCGCCATTTTACGACGCTGGAGCCGCCGGGCCGGCCGGCGCGATCAAAGCCGGCCGGCGCGCCAGGTCGGCGCGCGTCGGCATCGACACCCCCATCGAAACATAAACGCTCATCAGCCCCTCGACCCCGATATCCGCCGGCTTGATCCATTCCGCCGGAACATAGAGCAGGCCGCCGCCGATCGGCACCGGAGCGGATGGAACCAGGATCGCGTGATAGGCGACGCCGTCAAGCTCGATGACCTCCGGCGAAGGCAGGAGCGCCAACGCTGCGGCGCTGCCGGGACCGCCGAAGAAGCACCACACCGGGCGCATCCCCTTCAACCCGTCGGCATCCTTGGCGTCGACGATGGCAACGAAGCGCTTGGTCAGATCGTAGACGTTCCGCACCACCGGGATCCGGCGCATGCTGGAATCGATGAAGCCGGAGAACTGGTTGCGCAGCCCGGACTCGACGATCAGGCCCAGGGTGTAGACGAAGATGATCAGCACCACGAGCCCGATCAGGTAAGCCACCACCGTTGAGCCGGTGAAGCCAAGACCGATCGCGGTCAGCGTGCTGCCGAACACGCTGCCGGGCCGCACGTAGGCGAAGATGTAGGTGCCAAGCCATATCACCAGCACGGCGGTGATCGCGACCGGCAGCAACAGCAGAAAACCTGAAAGCAATGTCCGAACGAAGTGGTTCATGCCCTCGTCTCAAGCCCTCCCCCAGGGACTCGGATTCCACCGGCCGCGCCACGACGCCCGCGCGCCTCCGTCCGCGACGCTCAACTCAACGCCACGTTCACCGAGCTTTCCGGAAGCTCCTGGCCGAAGCAGCGCTGATAGAACTCGGCCACGATCGGACGCTCCAGTTCGTCGCACTTGTTCAGGAACGTGAGCCGGAACGAGAAACCGATGTCGTTGAAGATCTGCGAGTTTTCGGCCCAGATGATCACGGTGCGCGGGCTCATCACCGTCGATAGATCGCCGTTGATGAACGCGTTGCGCGTCAGGTCCGCGACGCGCACCATTTTGTTGACGATGTCGCGGCCTTCCGGATTTTGATAGTGCTTGGCCTTGGCCAGCACGATCTCGACCTCGTTGTCGTGCGGCAGGTAGTTCAGGTTGGTCACGATCGACCAGCGATCCATCTGCGCCTGGTTGATCTGCTGCGTGCCGTGATAGAGGCCCGAGGTGTCGCCGAGGCCGATGGTGTTTGCGGTGGCGAACAGCCGGAACGCCGGATGAGGCCGGATCACGCGGCTCTGGTCGAGCAGCGTCAGGCGGCCCGACGATTCCAGCACGCGCTGGATCACGAACATCACGTCCGGGCGGCCGGCGTCGTATTCGTCGAAGCACAGCGCGACGTTGTTCTGATACGCCCACGGCAGGATGCCGTCGCGGAATTCGGTGACCTGCTTGCCGTCCTTGATGACAATGGCGTCCTTGCCGATCAGGTCGATACGGCTGATGTGGCTGTCGAGGTTGACGCGCACGCACGGCCAGTTCAGCCGCGCAGCGACCTGTTCGACATGGGTCGACTTGCCGGTGCCGTGGTAACCGGAGACGATCACGCGGCGATTGTGCGCGAAGCCGGCCAGGATCGCGAGCGTCGTCGGACGGTCGAAGCGGTAGTCCGGGTCGACGTCGGGCACGTAGTCGTCGCCCTTCGAGTAGGCGGGGACTTCCATGTCGCTTTCGATGCCGAACACCTGACGTACCGACACTTTCATGTCGGGCATGCCGGAGACAGTCTGATTAGCGCTTGCCATGATTTCTCCGTGGCCCCGGAACGGCACGGGGGCCGCGATCACTGCGGGGATGGACTGGAATACAACGGCTGTTTAGCAGACGCACGTGCACCGCGAAAGCCGCCCGGCGCATGGCTGGGATATGGCCGGATCAGCCCAAAAACCGCGAAAAATCGCGGATTTTCGCGCCTTGACCCGCCTGGATTCCGGCATCCGGACCGGCCACCGCCCACGGGTGAACGAGCGACGGCGACAAGGTCCAGCCGGCCGATCCCGGCGCGGGTGCGCTCACCAGCTGCGCGGCCGCCGGGTTCGGTTGGCCGGCGGAGTTGCGGAACCCGGCAGCGCCGCCTGTGCCAGCAGCCGAAGCCTTGGCGGCCGCGGCCTCGCGCTGCGTGCAGCCTGCTTCTGGTCGGCCATGCGGAGCGGCACGACCGATCCGACTGCTGAAACGATGGCATTCAGCAGCCGCCGGTGGCCGGCGCTGTCGAAGTCGCCACTGACGCATATGCCCGCGCGCATCGTCGGAAGTTTCGGCAGGAAGCTCTCGTGCGCAATCTTCAGGCCGCTGGCCAAGGCGCTTCCCGGCATCAGCATGTAGCCGAGGCCGGCATGCGCCGCCGCAAAGCGCGCGCTGTAGTCCTTGCCGGCGAAGGCCACATGGTAGCGGCGGCTTGCCGCTTCGAGCGCGTTGATCGCGATCCGGTCCGTGGGGCTGTTGGGCCAGCTGATGTAGGGGATGGGCGCGTTCGGACTGACGACGAGGTCGGGCTTGCAGGCCCATACCAGCTGTTCGTCCCATTCCGCGATCGGGCTGAAGCCATGCGCCCCGATATCGAGCGCCACGGCCACGTCGAGATGGCCGTCGCCCAGAGCGGGAAGCAGATTGTGGGACGCATCGCTCTGCAACTGGATCTGCGCATCGGTGTCGGCGGCCTCGCAGGATTGATGGATCTTCACCGTCAATGCGGCGGCGAACGACGACATGACCCCGATCCGGACCAGTTGCTTGGTCGACTGGGCCCCCGACAGGGACAGGAGCTGGTCGTTGATGTCCAGGATTCGGTGCGCGTACCGCTCCACGGTCTTGCCGCGCGCGCTGAGCGTCAGCCCACCCCCCGACTTTTCGAACACATTGCCGCCGACAAGCTGATCCAGGCGCTTGATCTGCGCGCTGATGGCGGACTGACTGAGCCCCAGCGCCAGTCCGGCTCTGGTGAAGCTGCCCGCCTGGGAAATCGCGACCAGCGTGCGCAACAGTTCGATCGGAACGTGATTCTTGTCGTAGCGGTGGTGCATCGCACTGTTCCTGCCAGAATCCCGACGTGCCGGTTGAGCTTCCCGCTATACAACCAATGATTGGCATAACCTGTTCGACAATCAAAAATTCCCCAGAACAAAAATTGTTGATTATTCCGCCATAATTTTGATCGGACATCATTATTGTTCATTCGATTACGCTGCCGGCCCGCAGCCGCCCTGCCCGCCGCGGTTGAATTCGACGGAGCGGCGATGCGGATTGTGCGGCAAGGCGCACAGACGCCGCGCTTGCGGCCCCGCCGCCGCGGCGCGCAGTATCCCGGCACGATGACCAACAGCTTGGAGCAGAGGCCATGGCGGATATCGGCCTGAAGGACCGCGACGAGGTCCGTTCCGGCGCCGGGGTGCGCTTCTACGGCGTCCATCATCTCGCGCTGAACACCGACGACATGAAGATGACCGCCGACTTTTACGTGGGGGTCCTCGGCATGCGGCTGGTCCACGCGATGAAAGTGCCGCCGGGGCTCGGCACCGGGCCCGGCAACCGCGGCAATCCGCCGTTCGAGGAAATCCGCCACTACTTCTTCGACATGGGCCGCGACGGCCTGCTGGCGTTTTTCGAAATGCCCAAGGGCGCCAAAGAGCGCGGCGACCGCAACGCGCTCGGCGCCATGCAGCACGTCTCGTTTGCCGTGTCGCCGGACAGCCAGAGGCGCATCTGCGAGCGGCTCAAGGCCGCCAAGGTGCCGTTCGACGGGCCGTTGGAAATTCTGCCGGGCATCTTCTCGATCTACGTGTTCGATCCGAACGACATCCGCCTGGAATTCTCCTGCCAGCCCGGCAACGGCGAAGACGAGCCCTGCATCGTGCCCCAGGTCACGCAGACCAAGGACGAAGCGCTTGCCGAACTCCGCTCGCTCGCGGGCGACAAGTCGTGGCTCGATCGCATGACGGCGGGATTGCCCGACTAGCGTCCCGAACTCGAAGTTCGCATGATTGTCCAGCAAGCTCGGTTGCGAACTTCGGGTTCAAAAGGGCACTAGAGTATCATGCGATGAGGTAGGAACATTCTGTTGCTCGTCACCTCCCCCGTTCGACCCCGCGCCAGCGGGGACCCGGTGCAAAAAAGTTTGGGTTCCCGCTTGCGCGGGAACGAACGGAGTTTGTGGCGGCTCAAACCTGATCACATGATTCATTAGTCAAGCATGTCCCCGCACGCACGCAACGCGCTTCCGGTCGCGATCGCCGGCGGCGGCATCGGCGGTCTCGCCTGCGCATTGGCGCTGGCGCAGCGCGGCTTTCAATCGCTCGTGCTGGAACAGGCCGCCGAATTCGGCGAGGCCGGCGTCGGACTGCAGGTTGCGCCCAACGCACTGTCGGTGCTCGATGCGCTCGGCGTCGGCGAGACCGCAAAGAAGCACGCGCTGCTGATCGAGCGCCTGGTGATGATGGACGCCGTCAGCGGCGCCGAGGTCGTCAACGTTCCCTGCGGAGACCGGTTCCGCGAACGCTTCCGCAATCCTTACGCCGTTGCACATCGGGCCGACATCCATGGCGCGCTGCTCGATGCCTGCCGCGCGCACGAGCTGGTCGCGCTTCGCAACGACTGCCGCGTCAAGAGTTTCGATCTCGACGACCGGCGCGTGTCGGTGCTGCTGGAAACCGGCGAACGCATCGCCGCGGCCGCCATCGTCGGCGCGGACGGAGTCGATTCGGCCGTTCGCCGCCAGCTGCTGGGCGACGGGCCGCCGCTGGCGTCTGGCGCCGTCATCTACCGCGCGACGATCCCGGTGTTCGAGATGCCGAAGGACCTGCAGCGCCCCTACCCGACGTTCTGGGCCGGGCCGGGCTGGCACGTCATCTACTATCCGGTGCGCGACTGGACGATGTTCAATCTCGGCGGCACCGTCGTCACAGGCGAGCGAACGCCCGGCGAAAGCGAGGACGTGTCGCAGCGGCATGTGCTGCCGCTGTTCGCGGGGAGCTGTGCCACGCCGTTGCGCGTGCTGCGTATCCCCAAGACGTTCCGCCGCTACTCCATCGTTCACCGCGAGCCGGTGGAGAACTGGAGCCAAGGCCCCGCCACGCTGCTCGGCGACGCCGCGCATCCGATGGTGCAGTACATCGCGCAGGGCGCGGCGATGGCGCTGGAGGACGCCATCTGCCTCGCCGTCGCGGCCTACGAATGCGACGGCAATTTCACCGAGGCCTTCAAGCGGTATCAGGACCACCGCACGGTGCGCGCGGCGCGCGTGCAGATCTCGTCGTCGGCGATGGACCGGATCAACCACGCCAGGGGCATCGAGCGGAAGGTGCGCAACGCGCTGTTCGAGGGGCGCACCGCGGAGGAGTTTTACGACCGGCTGGCGTGGCTGTTCACGCCGCCGTCCTACGTCAAGCCGTTCAAGCCGTGACGCCCCATTCGGCGACACCGCCCGGCGGCCCGGGCGAGGCGTCAATCCGCTACGCCGGCTGGCGCGTGGTGGCGGTCTGCTATCTCGCCGCGGTGTTTTGCTGGGGCTTCGGACTGTACGGCCACGGCGTCTATCTCGCCGAGCTGAACCGGCTGCACGGCTGGTCGACGACGGCGATCTCCAGCGCGACGACGGTCTTCTATCTGGCGACCGCGGCGCTGGTGGTGTTCGTGAGCGACGCCATCGCGCGGCTCGGGCCGCGGCTCGTGATGCTCGTGGGCGCCGCCTGCTTCGGCGCCGCGATGCTGCTGCTGGCGACGATGTCCCAGCTTTGGCAGCTCTTTCCCGCCTACCTGATCATGGCGGTCGGCGCAGCGACGATGCACGTCGGTGCGATCAGCAATGTTATCGGGTTATGGTTCGTGCAGCGGCGCGGGCTGGCGCTGAGCCTCGCGCTCAACGGTGCCAGCTCCGGCGGCATTCTGGTGACGCCCATGCTGTTGCTGGCAATCACGCACGCCGGCTTCGAGCAGGCGATGACGGGCGCGGCGCTGGCCTTCGCGTTCTTGCTTCTGCCGGTGCTCGCATGGGGGATCGCCCACCCGCCGAGGCAAGCCGCGACGCCGGGGGCTCCGCCGCCCGCGGCGTCATGGACGCGGCGGCGTGCGCTGCGCATCCCGGCATTCTGGAGCGTGGCGGCGCCGTTCGCCTTGGCCCTGACCGCGCAGGTCGGCTTCCTGGTGCACCAGGTCGCATTCCTGCAGCCCCTGCTCGGCCGCGCCGAAGCGGGAATTTCGGTCGCGGTGCTGACCGTCTGCGCGATCGCCGGGCGCTTCATGCTCGGCGCGATCGCGAACCGCGTCGACATCCGCAAGTTCTCCGCCTGGTCGATGGCGAGCCAGGCCGCGGCGCTCGCGCTTATGATCTGGACCGCGCAACCGGCGGCGCTCTATTTCGCTTGCGCCGTATACGGCCTGTCGGCCGGCAACCTGATCACGCTGCCGTCGCTCGCGATCCAGCGCGAGTTCGAGGCGGCGTCATTCGGCATGCTGGTCGGGCTGTCCTGGGCGATCTGCCAGTTCACCTACGCGTTCGGACCGGGCCTGCTCGGCGCGATCCGCGACGCCACCGGAGGCTATGCGGCGCCGATCGCGCTTTGCGTCGCGCTGAAGCTTGCGGCGGCGCTGCTGGTCCTGATCAAGCCGAAAGCCGCCGCAGCGTAACCTAGCTTTTTTGTTTTGACGCGTTTTCTTGACGCGAACCGGTATCCACTTCGCTCGAAAACGCTATGGCATCAGCATGCGCCGGTGGACTTCAGATAATTATACGCCTGGATGATCTCGCGCAGCTTGTCTTCGCTGGCGCGGTCGCCGCCGTTGGCGTCGGGGTGGTGGCGCTTCACCAGCAGCTTGAAACGCGCCTTGATCTCGGCGCGCTCGGCGCCGTCTTCCAGCCCGAGCGTATGCAGCGCCTTGCGCTCGGCGTTGCGCAGGGTGCGCTTCTGCGGATCGATGCGCTCCGACTGCGGCCGCCAGTTCGCGCCGCCCGCGAACTCCCGAAACATGTTGAACGGGTCCTGCGCGCCCTCCGGGCCGAAGTCCGCGCCGCCGGGACGGCTGCCGGTGCCCATCTTCCAGGTCGGGCGATGGCCGGTGACCGCGTCCTTCTGGTACTTGAGAACGGCGTCGTCGCTCATGCCGGCGAAGTAATTGTACGAGTGGTTGTACTCGCGCACGTGATCGAGACAGAACCGCCAGTACTCGTTCTCGCGCAGCCGCCCCTTCGGCGCGCGATGCGTCGCCTTGTGGCTGCAGCCCTGCCAGTCGCACTCCGGCGCGTCGGCGCGCAGGCTGCGATCCTCGCCGGGCCGGACCCGGATACGGTCAAACAGGGGTGAGTCGAATTTCATAGCCGAACATTATGGGGACGCGCCTCGTCCACCTTCAAGTCTTGACAGAAACGAATTCCACGACGCCGCGGTGCTTCGTTTTCGTTGACCCAGACGCGCCGCGCCACTAGTTCATTCGCCATGCCGGTCAAGGACACCATCCAAAGTAAGCTTGCCGCCGCCTTTGCGCCGCAAAGCCTCGACGTGATCGACGAGTCGCACAAGCACGAAGGCCACGCCGGCCACCGGCCCGGCGGCGAGACGCATTTCCGCGTGCACATCGTCGCCGAAGCGTTCCGCGGCAAGAGCCGGATCGAGCGCCACCGCCTGGTCAATCAGGCGCTCTCGGCCGAGCTCGCCGGCGGCGTGCACGCGCTCGCGATCCACGCCGGCGCACCGGGCGAAGGATAGCCCGCCTTTAGTCGAGCGCGATCTTGTCCGAAAACCGGTTCCCGTCCCGGATCAAGCCCGGGACAGGCTTTTTCGGGATCGTGCTCTACGCCACGCGCTTGTGCGGCGTGAGCGGCGTGATCCGCAGCGCGGTGATCCGGTTGCGCTCCTTGCGCAACACATTGAAGCGGAAGCCGTGGAAGGTGAAGCTCTGGCCGGCGTCCGGAATCGAACGCACCTCGTGAATCACCAGACCCGCGACCGTGGTCGCGTCGCCGTCCGGCAGGTTCCAGTCCATGGCGCGGTTGAGGTCGCGGATCGGCACCGAGCCGTCGACATTGACCGAGCCGTCGGGCTGCGGGCGGACGCCCGGCACCGGAATGTCGTGCTCGTCGGAAATGTCGCCGACGATCTCCTCCAGGATGTCTTCGAGCGTCACCAGCCCTTCCACCTCGCCGTACTCGTCCACCACCAGCGCGAAGTGGGTCTTGCGCCGGCGGAACGCCTTGAGCTGCTCGGACAGCGGGCGGATGTCGGGCACGAACCACGGCGGCAGAGCGATTGCGGAGATGTCGACCTTGCTGCGGTCGCCGTCGGCGACGTTGAGCGCGCGCAGCAGGTCCTTGGCGTGGAGAATGCCGACGATGTTCTCCGGCGTGCCGCGCCACAGCGGGATGCGCGTGTACTCGGACTTCAGCGCCGCGCCGACGATGTCCTCCGGCGGATCGTCGGCGTTGATCGTCATCATCTCGGTGCGGTGGACCATGACGTCGGACACGGTCAGCTCGCGCAGGTCGAGCAGGCCGCCCATCATGTCGCGGTCGAGCTTCTCGACGGCGCCTTCGCGATGCATCAGGTCGACCGCCCCGCGCAATTCCTCGTGCGCCGACAGGATCGGCTGGTTCTCGCCGATGCGTATCCCGACGAGCCGCAGGATGCCGCGCACCAGCGCCTCGATCGCCATCAGGATCGGACCCAGCAGGCGCACCAGCCATGACATCGGGCGCGCCACCAGAAGCGCGATACGCTCCGGCGCGTTGATCGCGATGGTTTTCGGCAGAATTTCCGCGAACACCACGACCAGCACGGTCATCACCGCGGTTGCGTACAGCACGCCGATGTCGCCGAACCACAACAGGAACAGGCTGGTCGCCAGCGCCGACGCGAGAATATTGACGACGTTGTTGCCGATCAGAATCGCGCCGATCAGCCGTTCGCGCGCCGCCAGCAGCCGGTTGACGATCCCGGCTCTGCGATTGTGCGACTCCGCGAGCCGCAGGAACGCCGCGCGCGACGAAGCGGTCAGCGCCGTCTCGCTGCCGGAAAACGAAAACGACAGCAGCAGGCAGACTGCGATTGCAAGAATTGCCAGCCAGTCCTGGAGCATCATCGGGCGGATAGCTTCTCGGCCATGAAGGCGCGCACGTCGGCGGCATCGACGTCGCGCTCGACGAAGGCCCGGCCGATGCCGCGCGCCAGGATGAACGTCAGGCGGCCGCGCGATACTTTCTTGTCCTGCGCGATCAGATCCATCATCCCGTCGACGCCGGGCCAGCCGCCCGGGACGTCGCTTACATGGGTCGGCAGGCCCGCCGCCGCAAGATGCGCGATCGCGCGCGCCGCGTCGTCTTTCGGCAGCAGCCCGCGACGCGCCGAGAATTCGAACGCGAGCGACATGCCGAGCGCCACCGCTTCGCCGTGCAGCAGCCGGTCGGAGAAGCCCGCGGCGGCCTCGAAGGCGTGGCCGAACGTGTGCCCGAGATTGAGCAGCATCCGGTCGCCGGTTTCGCGCTCGTCGCGCGCCACGATCGCAGCCTTGGCGCGGCAGCTCACCGCGATGGCGTGCTCGCGCGCTGGACCGCCGGCGAACACGTCGCGCCAGTTGGCCTCGAGCCAGGCGAAGAACGCCGAATCGCCGAGCAGGCCGTATTTCGCCACTTCGGCATAGCCGGCGCGGAACTCGCGCGGCGGCAGCGTATCGAGCAAGGCGGTGTCGGCCACCACCAGCACCGGCTGGTAGAACGCGCCGACGAGGTTCTTGCCGTGGCTGGAATTGATCGCGGTCTTGCCGCCGACCGAGGAGTCGACCTGAGCCAGCAGCGATGTCGGCACCTGCACGTAATCGACGCCGCGCCGCGTCACCACCGCGGCGAAGCCTGCAAGATCGCCGACGACGCCGCCGCCGAGCGCCACCACGAGGTCGCCGCGTTCGATACGCGCCCTGAGCAGCGCGTCGCAGACCCGTTCCAGCATCCGGAAACTTTTGGAGCTCTCGCCCGCGGGAACCGTCACCGCCTCGCAGGCGACGCCGGCCGCCTTGAGCGCCGCCTCCGATGCCGCGAGATGATGCCGCGCCACGGTCTCGTCGGTGACGATTGCAACCTTGCAGCCCGGCCGCAGCGCGGCGATCCGCGCGCCGAGCGAGGCAAGCAGATTGCGGCCGATGACGATGTCGTAGGCGCGCGCGCCGAGCGCGACGTTCACGACGATGGGATCGCCGGTGCGCAGCGGGGCGGTCATGACACGGTCGCTCCCGCGGCAAGCCGGGCGTTGTCGCGCAATCCAGCCACGATTTCCTCCACGATGGTCTCGTGCGGAACTTCGCGCGATTCGACCGTGAGATCGGCCTCCGCATAGACCGGGTAGCGTTCGTCGATCAGCCGCCGCAGCGTTTCCAGCGGGTCGGCGTTCTTGAGCAGCGGCCGGTCATTGCGGCGCTTGATCCGGCGGGCCAGAACCTCGACCGAGGCGCGCAGCCAGATCGACAGGCCCTTGGCCTGGATCGCCGCCCGCGTGTCCGGGTTCATGAACGCCCCGCCGCCGGTCGCAAGCACCTGCGGCCCGCCATCCAGAAGACGCGCGATCACGCGCGCCTCGCCGGCGCGGAAGTAGGGTTCGCCGTGGGTGGCGAAAATCTCCGAAATGCTCATGCCGGCGGCTTTCTCGATTTCGGTGTCGGCATCGACGAAGGGAATCCCGAGCCGGGCCGCCAGCCGGCGCCCCACGGACGACTTGCCGGCGCCCATCATGCCGACCAGCACGATGGAACGGCCGCCCAGCGCCGCGGTCAGCGCCGATTCGTGCCGATCCGTCTCGTTAGGGGCGATGGCTTCCGACATGTTATACTTGTAATGGATTCCGGCGATGGCATAAACCGCCCTCGACGCGGCCCATGCCGGCCTTCCATGCCACGCGCGAGCGCCAGATGCCGAGCATTTTGCGATTTCTCATTGTCGTCGGGCTGTTGGGCGGGCTCGTCTACGCGGGCATCTCGTCGCTTGCGGGCTATGTTCAGCCGCAGCCGAGGGAGATGATCGTCAATATTCCCTACGAAAAGCTGATCAGGCATCGCTAGAATCGAATCGGTCGCATGACCCGCCGGCCGAAGGCAACCGACCAGACGCTGATCGAGCTCTATCTCGACATGCTCGCCGCCGAGCGCGGCGCGGGCGCCAACACGCTGGACGCCTACCGCCGCGACCTCAACGACTACTCCGCAAGCCTCGCCGCCAGCGGCCGGACCGTCGCATCGGCGGGCAGCGACGACGTGCGGACCTATCTCGGACGGCTCGCCAAGCGCGGCCTTGCGGCCGCATCGGTGGCGCGGCGGCTCTCCGCGATCCGGCAGCTTTATCGCTTCCTCTACAGCGAGGGCCATCGCGGCGACGATCCCGCGGCGGCGATCGAAGGACCGAAACGCGGCCGCAGCCTGCCCAAGGTGCTCGCCGTCGGACAGGTCGACACGCTGCTCGACCACGCGCATGCGGGCCTTGCCGCCGAAGAGCCCGCGGCGCGGCTGCGCGCGGCGCGGCTCGCGTGCCTGCTGGAAGTGCTCTACGCCACCGGCCTGCGCGTCTCCGAACTCGTGGCGCTGCCGGAAACCGCCGCGCGCCGCGACCAGCGCATGATCGTGGTGCGCGGCAAGGGCGGCCGCGAACGCATGGTGCCGCTCAACGACGCGGCACGCCGCGCCATGGCGGAGTACCTCGCACTTCGCGCCGAAGCGAAGGCGCAGAAATCGAAATGGCTGTTCCCGTCGTTCGGCGAGAGCGGACATCTCAGCCGGCAGCATTTCGCGCGCGAATTGAAGTCGCTCGCCGCGGCGGCGGGCCTGAAGGCGTCGCAGGTCAGCCCGCACGTGCTGCGCCACGCCTTCGCGAGCCACCTGCTGCAGAACGGGGCCGATCTGCGCGTGGTGCAGACGCTGCTGGGCCACGCCGACATTTCGACCACGCAGATCTACACCCACGTGCTGGAAGAGCGGCTGAAGAGCCTGGTGCGCGACCTGCATCCGCTGGCGGAGGAGTGAGCGGTCAACGCTTTGCGATGGCTTCCGCGATCAGGCGGGCCATCAGATCGTAATCCGCAGCGCGGCTGATCCTGGATGCTTCGATCCAACGGGGCGGGTCGACGCGCGTGAGATCGATCGGATGACCGGCGCGCTCGGCGAGGAGCTTCAGGTACTGCATTTGCGCCCGCTCGTTTCCTTCGCGGAACGGATGCACATAGTTCACGTCGCCCAGGATGACCGCCACCTGCCGCGCAAATTCTTCGCGGGGCAGGCGTTCCAGAAATCGCGCACGAACCAGCCGGCGATGAATGTCCGCCATCCCGGTCTGGATGAATTGCCGGAACTGGAATTGCTGCGCGCCCTTGCCGATCTCGACCGTGCGAAGCTCGCCGGCCCAGTCGAGATATCCTGGAACAGGTGGCGATGAATCGCCTGGAGATGGGCGAGATCGAATGGTCCAGCGGGGACACCTTGCCTGGTGCGCTGGACGACGAGCCGCCGTTCACGCCGGTCCAACTCAATTGCGTCGATGATGCCAAAGCGATTTTTGAGAGTCGTCGTCCCCGGATATACGTAGGGATCGTCGGTCGCGCTCACGTCTTCGAAGCGTCTGAGCTGCGATCCAAGATGTAGGCTAAGCAACGCTCATGCGACCAGCCCTCGCGCTCGAACATCTCAAACATGGCGATGTCCTCGGCGTCGAGCGGATTGCCCTCGATAGCCTGAAGGTTCATCGCCTCGAGGCGGCGCTGCCGGGCAAGTTCGAGGTCCTTCCTGGACAGGCGTTCCGGCTTGTCGAGCATGCAGTAAATCTACCGCATCCGCCTTAACAAGTCATAGGAATTCGCCCTCCGCTTCGCTTGACTTGAAACCCGCCGCAAGGCCAGTTTCGGCGCGCGCAGCCGCGCGGGCAGAGGCTCTTTTGGCACCCATCCGCAGCTATCTCGATTTCGAAAAACCGGTGGCCGAGCTCGAGGCCAAGGTCGAGGAATTGCGCGCCATGCAGGCGGCGGGCAATGCCGCGGACATTGCCGAGGACATCACGCGGCTGGAGGCCAAGTCCGCGCAGGCGCTGAAGGACCTCTATGGCGAACTGACGCCCTGGCAGAAGACGCAAGTCGCCCGGCATCCGTCGCGGCCGCATTGCCTCGACTACATCGGTGCGCTGATCGCCGATTTCGTGCCGCTGGCGGGCGACCGCAAGTTCGGCGAGGACGCGGCCATCGTCGGCGGCTTCGGCCGGTTCCGCGGCGAGAGCATCTGCGTCATCGGTCACGAAAAAGGCTCGACCACCGAAAGCCGCCTCAAGCACAACTTCGGAATGGCGCGGCCCGAAGGCTACCGCAAGGCGGTGCGGCTCCTGGATTTGGCCGACCGCTTCGGCATTCCGGTGCTGGCCCTGGTCGACACCGCGGGCGCCTATCCCGGCATCGACGCCGAAGAGCGCGGCCAGGCCGAGGCGATCGCGCGCTCGACCGAGGCCTGCCTCAATCTCGGCGTACCCAACGTGGCGGTGATCCTCGGCGAAGGCGGCTCCGGCGGGGCGGTTGCGATCGCGACAGCGAACCGCGTGTTGATGCTCGAACACGCCATCTACAGCGTGATCTCGCCGGAGGGCGCGGCCTCGATCCTGTGGCGCGACACCGCCAAGGCGCAGGAGGCCGCAACCTCCATGAAGATCACCGCCGCCGACCTCGACCGCTTCGGCATCGTCGACCGCATCGTGACAGAGCCGGTCGGCGGCGCGCACCGCGACCCGGCCGCCGCCATCGCATCGGCCGGCGATGCGGTCGCCGCGGCGTTCGGCGAACTCAGGGGGCTCGACCGCGACGCACTGCGGCGGCAGCGCCGCGATAAATTCCTCGCCATCGGCCGCACGCTGGAATAGGGCCGGAGCTCCGGGATTCCACGGACTTCTCCACCGCGGGGCAGTCAATTGTGGCAGATGGCGGTACGGGATTGCCGGGGAAACGCAAGTTTATCCCGTGGCTTCGGCCACATTTTTACCTTTCGTTCACTTTAGGCATGCTCAATCGGGACCTCGCGGTTTGGGGCCGAAGCCTTGCGATTTAGGCCCCTTGGGGATATCGATCCTTGGATGACGGCTCGGGGACTGCCTGGCGGTTGGGGAGTTTGCGTTTGAACCGAAGCCCGCACCTTCGTGCGCTCTTGGTCTCGGCGGCGCTCGGCGCCGCGGTCGCGCTTTCGGGCTGCAACACCAACGGCCCGCTCCCGATGAGCGAGAAGGCGGCCCGGCCGCTGTCCGAAAAGATGGTGTCGGAGATCGAGTCCAAGAACATGGACAAGGATTCGCCGATCCTGGTCCGCGTCTTCAAGGAAGAATCCGAACTGGAAGTCTGGAAGCAGGACCGCACCGGCCGCTTCGCGCTGCTCAAGACCTATCCGATCTGCCGCTGGTCGGGCGAGCTCGGCCCCAAGATCAAGGAAGGCGACCGCCAGGCGCCGGAGGGCTTCTATACGATCACTCCCGGCCAGATGAATCCGAACTCGCAGTACTACCTGTCGTTCGATCTCGGCTATCCGAACGCCTTCGACCGCGCCCACGGCCGCACCGGCTCCCAGCTCATGGTGCACGGCGACTGCTCGTCGCGCGGCTGCTACTCGATGACCGACGAGCAGATTTCCGAAATCTACGCGCTCGGCCGGGACTCGTTCTTCGGCGGCCAGAAGTCGTTCCAGGTGCAGGCCTATCCGTTCCGCATGACGCCGCAGAACATGGCCAAGCATCGCAACAATCCGCACATCGCGTTCTGGAAGATGCTCAAGCGCGGCAACGACCACTTCGAGGTCTCGCGGCTCGAGCCCAAGATCAACGTCTGCGAAAAGAAGTACGTGTTCGACGCCTATGCGCCGGGCGATCCGTCGCGCTCGCCGAATTTCCGCGCGGTGGAAAAGTGCCCGGCATACGAAGTGCCCGAGGAAGTCCTCGCCGCGGTCAACGACAAGCAGCGCCAGGACGAATTCCAGACCGCGAACCTGATCCGCCGCGGCACCCCCGCAGCACCGGTCCGTATGAACACCGACGGCGGCATGCATCCGGTGTTCGTTGCGGCGGTCAAGCGCAATGAACTGGGTGTCGCGCCGACCGCGTTCTCGCTCGCCTCGGCGCCCGGCACGGTGCCAGCGACCGTGCGTCCGCCGCGCATCGCCGAACTGGCCGACACGCCCGCCATGGCCGACACGTTCGATCCACATACGTCGTCGCCGGCCCCGGCGCCCGCGCCGCGCGCGGCTCCGGTTCGCAGCGCCAGCGCCGAACCGGCGGCGCAGCCGGCAAGCCGCTCCGGCAGCCTGTTCGGCAACCTGTTCACGGGCAATGCAGAGAGCGCCGGAAATCAGTCCACGCCGATCGACCGCATGGCGCGCCTGATCGGCCTGCGCG
>Ga0194132_10002000_pt1 | contig 39630 bp, 38 predicted proteins | sample TA2KigOf80mmetaG_FD_148612 | JGI IMG/M metagenome (GOLD analysis project Ga0194132, IMG submission 148612) | Freshwater microbial communities from Lake Tanganyika, Tanzania - TA2015054 Kigoma Offshore 80m | ecosystem: Environmental > Aquatic > Freshwater > Lake | place: Tanzania: Lake...
GGCGGCCACGCCCGTCCGCGCCGCCGGTGTGACGGTCGAGCGGCTTGAGGCAGGGCAGGGGCCGGCGACCCTCGTCGTGACCGCGCCGTCGGCGCCGGCGCTCGCGCTCGATGGCGAGGCCGCGGCGGTATTCGAGCTCTGCGACGGCACGCGTCCGGTCGCCGCGATCCGCGATTCGGCCGGCGCCCGGTCGGTCCTCACCGTGGAGCGGCTGTTCGAGCGCGGCGTCGTCGCGCTCCGTGGCGTCTGAGGCGCCGTCGCGGCGACCGGAATCGGCGGGTGCGAATAGTTCGCGCGCGGGCGCCGCGATCGCGTAAGGTGGGTCTCCCGGGGCTCGTCGATCGGCGACGAACCATCGTCATGCATTCGAGGAGAGATCGATGGCCCCATCGGCGCCCGCCCAACCGAAGGCGGACAAGTCCCGGAAGCTCCGCCAGTTGCGTCTCGCCGACGAGCGCGCGCGGCGCGAGGCGGGCACCTGGGGCGATGTGAACGTGAGCGAGATCGTGCACGCACCGACGCGGTCGACGCTCCTTCAGTTCTGGAAGGGCGCGCGGCGGCCCGACCCCGGCGACGGGAGCCCGCGCCCGCCCGGTTTCCGCGCCGAGCACTGGAAGAACGCGCAACGCTGGGCCGCGGCCCGCAACGCCGATGGCTTCGTCCATCGCTCGATCGCCGTCAATGTCAGCGGCGTCGAGGCAGAGCGCATCATCGCCGAGCACGCGGCGGCGCGGGAGACCGAGGGCTACACGGTGACGCTGGCGGCCCGGACGCCGGCCGATTGAGGACCGCGGCGCGCGAATTCGATGGACCACAACCAGGAACGGGAGTGAGAGGACATGGCCAAGGGACAGAAGCGGAGCGGCCGCGAGCCCAAGAAACCGAAGCAGAAGAAGCCGGCGGCGGCGGTGTCGGCCTCCTCCTCGTCGGGGGCCTCATCGAAGTCCGGCACCCAAATGCCGTCCGGCAAGAAATAGCCGCCGGCGCGCGGCCGCTCAGCGAACCGGGACCGGCCGCGTCCGACGCTGGCCGGACCGGTTGAACGACGATCCGCCGCGGCGGCGGCCTGTGCGCTCGCGTGCGGCCTGACCGGCGCCACCGGCCAGGTCGTCATCGGGGCTCATCCGCGCGGCTATCCGGGCGGCGCGGATATCCTCCGAGACCGCGGCCGCCTCGATCGCGGCGAGCCGGTGCATGACCTCGCTTGCGGCGACCTCGAGCAGTCGCTCGTCGTCGAGCCCGAGCGCGTCGATGCGCTGACGGGTCTCGCGATCGAGCCCGTCGCCGGGGTCCGGAGCCTGTCCGGCCGGCGCCGCACGCCTTCTCTTGCTGCGGACATAGGCCTGGATGGCCATGCCCTTCTGCTCTGGGCTCAAAACTCGCCTCCTCAGGGTGGTCGCGGCGATCTATCCAGCCATGCGGGCGCGTGGCGCAGCGCGGGGGGTCGCGGAATGCGCCCGCCTCGGGCGCCCGGCGCGGGGGAAACGCCGCCGAGGCAGCCCTCGACGGCGTTCCTGGAAACTGGCTCCTCGGGTAGGACTCGAACCTACGACCCAGCGGTTAACAGCCGCTTGCTCTACCGACTGAGCTACCGAGGATCAGGCCGGCCGGGCGCCGCCCGGACCGTCGCCTCGAACGGGGCGGTTGTATAGCAGAGGCGGGACTATCCCGCCACCCCCATGCGACCGCGCGTCGGATTGTGCTCGCCGCTCGTGTCCATTCCGTTAAGCGCGCAGCGATCAGGCGAGATCAGGGCAGGCGCGGCGCCACGCATCGCGCCATGTCGCGGTCGCGCCCGTCTCACCCCGCGCTCGCCGTTTCGTTCGCGATGCGGACGACAGGATCAGGCGCGCTCGGCGGCGCGGTGGCGGAGAAAGGCGTCGATCAACGCCGCCGCGTCGTCCGGGCTCACCTCGTGAAAGAGCGTGCCCCCGGGCGTGCAGCGGATATTGGGACCGGTGCCGCAGAGCCCGAGGCAGCGGACCGTCCGGATCTCGACATCGATGCCACGGCGCGCGACTTCGGCGATCAACGCCGCCTCGACCGCGACCGAGCCGAGCGGGCCGCACGCCATCGGCAGGCCCTGTCCGGACCGGTCGTTGACGCAGACCGTGATGCGGGTCGGCCAGTCGCGGGTCTCCGGCGCAATCGGGCGGAACACGCTACGCATGGTCGCGCGATGCGGTCAGGCGTGCGCGGCCGCGCGCTTGCCGATCGCGCCCGTCTCGCATTCCCGCCAGAAATTTCCCCAGTGCGTCAGATAGGTGTCGATGCACCAGAACATCTTCTGCTGCAGGTCCTCGGTCGTCGCGTGGTCGAGGACGGTCTTGAATGCGGTGCCTGCGTGCTCCTGGTCGCCTTCGATATGAACGATCCAGGATTCCTGGTCGTCGTCCGAGACGCCGTAGTGCTCGCGGAGTCCATCGGAGATCATGCGACACATCTCCGGCGCATGGCTCTCGCTCGCGACGCCCGAATTGCCGAGCGCGATCACGATCGGCATGTCGCGCGCGACCGTGAAGCGGTAGGCGATCATCGCGCGGATGCTGTCGGGGATCGGGTGGTTCTCGACCTCGGCCTCGGAGAGGCCCGAGAACCGGGTCGCGAAGCGCAGCGCGAGCTCGTCGTGTCCGGCCGAGCCGCAGCGGAGCTCGGTGTCCTCGTCGATCAAGGTGTCCATGATGCGCCGTCGGATGCGGCGGTCGTCGCAGCGCGCATGGATGGTGGACAGGACCTGAGGCGTCGCCTTGGTGAAATGGTAGAAGAGAACGCCGAGATAGGCGATCTGGTCGCGCGTCGCGGTTCCGGCATAGATGTTCCTGACCATCGGGTAGTCGGAATGCCGACACCCGACGAAGCGGGATTCCATCGCGGCCAGGAACGCGTCACGGGACAAGGCGGGCATGGCGGACTCCGTCGTTGCACTCACCCAGTGTAACCGAGGGCGCTCAAAAGCGAAACGCGCGGCCAAAGCCGCGCGCCCCCTGACTACCGTGTGGTTTCTTTTTCTACCAGGTTCTGACCGGATCGACGTCGAGGTGGACATAGGTGGTCCGGCGATAGATGCCGACACCGCCCCGCTGCATGTCGACGGCGGCGCGGTAGATGTCGCGGAAGTGGCGGTCGGGCAAGGCCACGTCGATCGCCATGCCGTCCATGTGGAAGCTGTTCCGGGCGACCTTGCGGCTCGCCCGCCGAAGCGCCTGGTTGGTCTCGGGCGAGCGATAGCCTGAGGTCGGCCTCGGCGCTCGCGCCGGCATCGCGTTCGGCGATCGAGCGGAGCGCGTCGGCGTCGTAGTTGGCGGGCACGAGGCCTTCGACATCGGCCCGGGCGAGGATGTCTCCGAAGACCCGCGCGCGCTCGGGGTTCCAGAGTGGCGCGAACTGGCGCGCCTGATAGGCCTGGCGGATCGCGCCGGCCTGGCCGCTCGTCTTCGTCCCCCGCTCGAGCGCGCGGCCAATATCGTCCGCGACGTCGGCCGCGCGAACGGCCGGGGCCGTCAGGACGAAACCCATCGCGATGAGTGATAAAACAACCACTTGCCGCGCGATGCTCAGCAGGGAGAGAAGAAATGTCATGTCAACCACGAGGCTGGGAATTGAAGGCTCGCGCGAGTGACATAATCCATTGAGAAGTCGCGGACAAGTCGAACGATCGGGCGGGATCGCCCGGTCGCCGCGCGCCTATCCTCGTGTGAAATCTCCTGGATGCGTTGTAAGGTTTTGATCGCGATCAACGAATGAGGGTGTCCATGCCGGTCAACGGGTTCAGGATCTTCGATGGTGACGGACACGTGATGGAGGACGACGACGAGCTCGCCCTCTATTACGAGGGCGCCTTCGCCAATCGGCGCCGCGTCAAAGCGCTGCCGATCTTTCCCTCGATCGACGGCTGGTCGCGCGGCGCGATGATCGCCAAGGACGACGCCAATCGGAAATACGTCCACACCGATCACAAGGTGTGGGCCGAATGCCTCGCCGACATCGGCGCGGAGGGGACGGTCCTCTATCCGACGGCCGGTCTCGCGCATGGTCTGATGCGCGATGTGCCGTTCGCGGTGGCGACGGCGACCGCCTACAACAACTGGCTCGAGGACCGCTACACGCGCCAGGACAAGCGCTTCTACGGCGCCGGGTTGCTCGCGGTTCAGGACCCCGAGGCGGCGGTCGTCGAGCTGCGTCGTGCCTCGCGCGATCGGACACGGTTCCGGGCGATGGTGCTGCCCACCGTCACCGCGCTCGGCAAGAGCTACGGCGATCCGTTCTTCTGGCCGATCTATCGCGAGGCCGAGGCGCTCGGCATGCCGCTCGCGTTGCACGGCGCGCCGAGCGAGGGCTTCGGCTTCGACCACTTCACGCGCTACATCGCCTCGCACACGCTCGAGCACCCGGTGCCGACCTTCGTCCAGCTCACGGACATGATGTTCGCCGGCGTCTTCGACCGCTTCCCGACGCTCAAATTCGCCTTCCTCGAGGCCGGCTGCTCGTGGATTCCCTTCATGATGGACCGGATGGACTACGAATATGATTCGATGCACGGCATCCGATCGCGGAAGGAAATGAAGAAACGCCCCTCCGACTATTTCCGCGAGGGCGTGAGCATCTGGGTCTCGCTCGAGCTCGGCGAGCAGTCGGTCAAGTATGTCGTCGACTATGTCGGCTCGGAACGGCTCCTCTACGCGTCCGACTACCCGCACGAGCCGTCCTACGAGGACCTCACCACCGATCTGCCGGAATTCCTCGAGAACGCCCCGATCAGCGCCGAGGCGAAGGCCAATATCGTCTACAACAACGTCAAGAAGTTCTATTCGATCGACTAGACCGCTATCCGATCACGCGCGATCGGATTTGGATGCTGCGCGCGCGCCGTCGCGGGTCGTCCTCTCTGCGGCGAACCGACGCCCGCGTCGCCGGATCAGGCGCTAGCCGATCGCGGCGGCGAGGTTGCCGACGAGCTCCTCCATGTCGGCGGTGCCGTTCTGCCGCCCGGCGACGGCCGTATGCGGCGTGAGAAGGACGTTGGCGAAGCCCTTCAAGGGCTCGTCGGCGGCGGCCGGCTCCTCGTAGTGGACGTCGAGCCCGACGCCGCCGATCCGCCGCGCGGTGAGCGCATCGAGGAGCGCGCCACGGTCGATGATCGGCGCGCGCGAGATGTTGACGAGGATCGCATCGCGCTTCATGCGCGCGAAGGCGCCGGCGTCGATCATGCCGTTGGTCGAGGCATTCGAGGGGAGCTGCACGCTGATGAAGTCGGACCCGCGCAGGAGCGTGTCGAAGTCGACATGGCGCGCGCCCGATTCCGCCTCGATCGCCGCCGGCATGCGGTTCCGCTGGAAATAGACGACAGTCATGCCGAAGGCGCGCGCGCGGCTCGCGACCTCGCGCCCGATCTCGCCGAGCCCGAGCGCGCCGAGCGTCGCGCCGTGCAGGGTCTTCATGCCGGGAACGCGCGCCCAGTTCGCCGACGCGCTGTGGCGGCGGTCGTACATCCGGGGCTCGAAGCCGGCCTCGCGCAGGCTCTCGAGATCGATGCGGCGATCGAGCTCGGGCAGACGCTTGGCGAGCGCCAGCATCATCGCGAACGCGTGCTCGGCGACCGCGATGTTGACGCGGCGGCGGAGCGCGCGCACCGCGATGCCGCGGCGCGCACAGGCAGCATCGTCGATATTGCGGAGATCGGTGCCGAATTTCTGGACGATGCGGAGCCGGGGCGCGATCGCGAGCTCGGCCGGGCCGACCTCGAGCCCCTGGATGGCGACGCCGTCGGCCTCAGGCAGCGCGGCGCGAAACGCATCCTGCGATCCGATCAGCCGGACGCGCGCAGGGAAGAGGTTCGGGTGCCTTGCCCTGAGGCCCGCGCGCCAGGCCTCGAAATCCGGGATGTCGACCGAGAAATAGTCGGCGATCGCGGCCTGCCGCTCGGGCGGTGTCTCGGGGTCGAGGATCACCGGCACGGTGCGGAGGATGACGTCGTCCTCGACCAGAATGACGGGCATGGCGGCTCCCGGGTCATGCAGGGAAGCCGAGCATAGCCGCTATCGAGGCTGGGCGAACGCGGATCGAGATGATAATCGGAGGCGTTCAGCGCGGAGGGCCAAGGATGGACGCGGCGGTGGCGGAACGGTTCGACACGGTGGTCGTCGGCGCCGGGTCGGCGGGTTGCGTGATGGCGCATCGGCTGTCGGCCGATGCCGGTCGCAGGGTTCTACTGGTCGAGGCCGGGCGCGATCATCCCCCGGGGCGCGAGCCGGCCGATATCCTCGATTCCTTCGCCCACATGGCCTACATGAACCCGGACTATCTTTGGACCGGGCTCCGCGTCCGCTACGCCGCCGACCTCGACAACCGTCCGGGTCGCGCGGCGCCGCGCAAATACGAGCAGGGGCGCGTCGTCGGCGGCGGGTCGTCGATCAACGGCATGATGGCGAACCGGGGACTGCCCGAGGACTACACCGAATGGGCCGCGCTCGGCGCCGAGGGGTGGGACTGGGACGGCGTCCTCCCCTTCTTCCGGCGCCTCGAGCACGATCTCGATTTCGACGGCCCGCTGCACGGCAAGGACGGTCGCATCCTCGTCCGCCGCCTGTTTCCGGAGAGCTGGCCCGGCTTCACCCGCGCCGCCGCGGCCGCGATGGCCGAGGCCGGCCACCGCTACTTTCCCGACCAGAACGGCGATTTCGCCGACGGGTATTTCCCGATCGCGATCTCCAACGTGCTCAACCGCCGCGTCTCATCGGCGATCGCCTATCTCGATCCGGTGACGCGGCAGCGGCCGAACCTCGCGATCATGGATCGCACCGAGGTGGAGCGCCTGGTCTTCGACGGCCGGCGCCTCACCGGCCTCGTCATCAACCGCGACGGGCGGTCGCGATCGATTGCGGCCGGCGAGGTCGTGCTGACGGCGGGCGCGCTCCACACGCCGACCATCCTGATGCGCTCCGGCGTCGGCCCCGCCGCGCATCTCCGCGAGCGCGGTGTCGAGGTCGTCGCCGACCGCGCCGGCGTCGGACGCAATCTGATGGAGCACCCGAATGTCTCGCTCTGCGCCTGGATGAAGCCGGAAGCCCGGCTGCCGCCGGAGATGCGCCGGCAGATGATCGTGGCGCTCCGCTATTCCTCGGGCGTGCCCGACTGCCCGGCCGGCGACATGTTCATGGTGCCGACCAACAAGACCGCCTGGCATCCGCTCGGCGCGCGCATCGGCGCGATCATGGTCTGGGTCAACAAGTCCTACTCGAAGGGCCGCGTCGAGCTCGCGGGGCCCGATTTCCGCACACCGCCCGATGTCGCCTTCGAGATGCTCTCCGACCGACGCGATCTCGAGCGGCTCAAACGGGCGATGCGGATGATCCTCGACCTCTACGAGCGTCCGCCGCTCGCCGGCGCGGTCGACGATCTCTTCCCGGCGACGCTCACCGACCGGGTGCGCGAGATCGGCGCCATCCGTCCGGCGAATTACTGGAAGACCGCCGTCGCCGGCCGGATGATGGATGCCTCGGCCGCGATCCGTCGCGCGATGATCCGCAACGTCATCACCCCCGGCATCCGCGTCGAGGAGGTCATGGCCGATGACCGCGCGCTCGAGGACTGGATCGTCGGCAACGTGACCGGAACGTGGCATCCCTCCTGCACCTGCCGGATGGGCCGCGCCGACGATCCCTACGCGGTTGCCGATCCGGCCGGGCGGGTGCGTGGGATCGAGGGTGTGCGGGTCGCCGATGCGTCCGCGATGCCCGTCGTGCCGCGCGCCAACACCAACGTGCCGACCATGATGATGGCCGAGAAGATCGCCGAGGCGATCCGAGCCGGCCGCTGACAGGGAGACGACGATGCTCGAGCTCTACCACAACGACATGTCGGTCTGCGCGCAGAAGGCCCGCTTCGCGCTCGCCGAGAAGAGGCTGGAGTGGACGGGCCACCATCTCAACCTGCGCGCCGGCGACCAGCAGAAGCCCGATTATCTCAAGATCAACCCGCTCGCGATCGTGCCGACGCTCGTCCACGATGGTGTGGTCATCCCGGAATCGACGGTGATCTGCGAATATCTCGACGACGCGTTTCCCGACCCGCCGCTCAAATCGGGATCGGCGCTCGAGCGCGCGCGCATGCGACTGTGGACCAAGCAGCTCGACGAGGGTGTCCACTACGCGACCGGCAACGTGAGCTACTGCCTCGTGTTCCGCCACCAGTTCATGCAGAAGCCACCCGACGAGCTCGAGGCCTTCTTCGCCGCGATCCCCGACCCGGTCCGCCGCGCGCGCGTCCGCGAGAACGTCCTCAAGGGCATGGAGTCGAGCCACTTCAAGGACGGCATCGCGCGCTACAAGAGGCTCGTCCGCGACCTCGGCGCCGCGCTCGCCGACGGCCCCTGGCTCGCCGGGCAGAGATTTTCGCTCGCCGACATCGGCTTCGCCCCCTACATCACCCGCCTCGACCAGCTCGGTTTCCAGGAGTGGCACCAGAGCTACGGCACCCGCATCGGCCATTGGTACGACCGTCTCCGCGCCCGTCCGGCCTATGCCGAGGCGATCACGAAGTGGTTGAACCCACCGGTCGTCGCGCTTCTCGGCGAGAAGGGACGAGAGGCCTGGCCCAAGGTGAAGGCGATGCTCGCGGCCTGAGCGCATCCTTGGACCACACCCGTCCCGGTGGCACAATGCCGCCGCCATGAACCCGAGACTGAAAGCGTGACGATGTCCCAACCGAAGCGGGGCTACCGCGACCTCCACGAGCACCTCGATCAGCTGAAGAAGGAAGGCCTTCTTCTCACCATCGACCGCCCCATCGACAAGGATTCCGAGCTGCACCCCCTTGTGCGCTGGCAGTTCGTCGGCGGCATGGACGAGGGAGAGCGCAAGGCTTTCCTCTTCACCAACATCCACGACGGACGCGGTCGCAAGTACGACATCCCCGTCGTCGTCGGCGCGCTCGCGGCGAACCGGGCGATCTACTCCGCCGGCATGCGCGCGCCGGTCGAGGAGATCCAGGCGAAGTGGGACAAGGCGATCGCGCACCCGATCGCGCCCCGCATCGTCAACCAGGGCGCCTGCCAGGAGGTCGTCCACGAGGGCGCCGCACTCCAGGGCGAGGGCAAAGGGCTCGACCGGCTGCCGATCCCGATCTCGACGCCGGGCTTCGATTCCGCGCCGACACTCACCGCGACCAACGTCATCACGCGCGACCCCGAGACCGGCGTTCAGAACATGGGGACCTATCGCGCGGCGCTGAAATCATCCGATCGCCTCGTCGTCCGCATGGCGACGCGCGTCGGCGGCGCCGGCGGCTATCGCCACTATCAGAAGCACCAGAAGCGCGGCGACAAGACGATGCCGTGCGCGATCGTCCTCGGCTGCCCGCCTTATGTCGCGTTCATGGGGCCGCAGAAGCTCCCCATCGACGCCGACGAGGTGGCGGTCGCGGGCGGGCTCGCCGGCGAGCCGATCAACATGGTGCGTGCGCGCACCGTCGATCTCCTCGTGCCCGCCGAGGCCGAGGTCGTGATCGAGGGTCTCGTCGATACCGAATATGTCGAGCCCGAGGCGCCGTTCGGCGAGAGCCACGGCCATGTCGCGCTCGAGGAATTCAACATGCCGATGAGCGTCACCGCGATCACGCATCGGCGTCATCCGGTGATCCCGTCTTACATCAGCCAGGTCGCGCCGAGCGAATCGAGCGTCATCAAGCGCGTCGCCTATGAGCCTTTGTTCCTTACCCATCTCCGCGATGCGCTCGGCGTCAAGGGCGTGAAGAAGGTCGCGCTGCACGAGCCGCTGACCGGGCTCCTCCGCGTCACCGTCATCACCGTCGAGCGCGGCCTGCCGCGCACCGAGGTCTGGCGCGCGCTCTACGGCGCGACCTCCTTCAAGGGCGACTGCGGCAAGATCTGCATCGCGGTCGACGAGGACATCGACGCCGACAACGCGGATGCGCTTCTGTGGGCGATGTCCTACCGGATGAATCCGGTCGAGGACGTGCTTGCGCTGCCGCATCGCGGCCAGGGCCACGGGCCGAAGCGCGAGCACGACCAGGAGGAGGATTCGACCCTCCTGATGGACGCGACGATGAAGAGCCCGATGCCGCCGCTCGCACTCCCGAAACAGGAATACATGGAGCGGGCGAGGGCGATCTGGGACGAGATCGGCCTGCCGCGGCTCCGCCCGCAGCCGCCGTGGTTCGGCTATTCGCTCGGCGACTGGCTGCCCGAATGGGATGCGGCCGCGAAACGCGCCGTCGAGGGCCGCTATCTCGAGAACGGCCGCATCAGCGAGCAGCAGCGGCGGAAGGGGCTCAAGCCGGAGACCAAGTTCCGTCCCGACCCGACCGGCAAGGGGAACGGCAAGGGCTGAGGCTCTTCGGCGCGGCGATCCGGCATTCGCTATTCGGCCGCGGCGCGCGCCGGCGCCGGGACCGTCTCCGGGTTCCACACCCCGCGCGTCAACGAGTAGGCGATGAGCCCGCCGAACACGACGAGGCCGAGGGCGACGCAGACGAACAGCCAGGTGAGCGAGGCGCCGAGCCAGACGGTCGCGACGGCACCCAGCCCGGCCGCCGCGACGATGCGGAGCGCGCCCGCGGTGATAGGCCACGACATGTCGCCGGTGCCCTGCGAGGCGAAGTAGAGCGACTGGCCGAGGCCGAAGAACGCATAGAACGGCCCGACCAGCCAGAGATAGCGCCGTGCCACCTCGGCCGCGGCCGCGTCCGCCGTGAACAGCCCGATCCAGAGATCGGGGAACAGCGCGACCACGATGCCGATCAGACCGGTAAAGGCGAACACCGCGAGCCCGCCGGTCCAGGCGATCCGACGCGCCCGGCCATAGTTCTTGGCCCCGCGATTGGCGCCCACCATCGCCGTCATCGCGCCGCCGACGCCGAACGCGATCGGGATCAGCATCAGCTCGAGCCGGCTGCCGAGGCCGTAGCCGGCGAGCGCCTCGGTGCCGTAGACGCCGACGAGCGCGGTCACGATCACGATCGTCGCGACGGTGAGGAGCGCGTTGCCGCAGGCGACGCCGCCGACCTTGACGATGTCGTAGAACAAGGCGCCCCGGAGCGGCACGCCGAGGATGCGGAGACGGAGCCCGGCGCGCCCGCTCGCGAGGTAGAACGCCATGAACGCCGCGGCGAGGAAGAACCCGATGATCGTCGCGATCGCCGGCCCGCGCACGCCGAACGCCGGCAGCCCGAACCAGCCGAGCGTCAACGCGCCGGAGAGGACGATCGAGAGGAGCGCCGTCGCGACCATCGCCGCCGCCGGCACGATCATGTTGCCGGTCCCGCGCAGCACCGAGGCGAGCGTGTTGGCGAGCCAGATCATCGCCGCGCCGCCGAACAGGATCTCGGCATAGGCGACCGTCGCATCGAGCACCGCATCGCGCCCGCCGAAGGCATGGAACACCGGCCGCGCGAGGATCGCGAACAGAAGCGTATAGACCGCCGCCATCGCGAGCGCGATCAACGCGGCATGGACGACGACCGCCTCGGCGTGGCCGCGATTGCCGGCGCCGAGGGCGCGCGCGATCGCCGACGATACGCCGCCGCCCATCGCGCCGGCCGACATCATGTTGATCAGCGCCTGGACCGGAAAGACGAGCGCGAGCGCGGCGAGCGGCGTGACGCCCAGCATGCCGACGAACCAGGCGTCCGCGATGGTCGAGAGGCTCTGCGCGGTCGCGACCGCGATATTGGGTCCGGCGAGTGCCGCGAGCGTGGTCGGGATCGGCGCCTCGAGCATGCGCCGGAGCCGGTCGTTGCCGCGGCTCGTCGCGGCGTGGCCCTTGTCGGACACGGAAACCTCGGGTCGCGGACGGGACCGCTACGGTAGACGATCGGGGCAGCAACCGCCACAACCGACGATTTGCTCGGTCCGTCCCGGCGCACTAGTTTTTCGTCATGATCGGCGGCACCATCATTACGCTCGTTCTCGCTCTCGTCCTCCTCGCCGGGCCGGCGTCGGGCGAGCCGGGCGACCGCAAGGGTGCGGATCCGGGACCGAAGGCCCACGTCGATCGGGTGCATCCTCGGTCCGATGGGGCGACGATCGCCCGGGTGCAGCGGAACCTCGCCGCGCTCGGCTACGACGTCGGACGCGCGACCGGTCGGATGAACCGGAAGACGCGCGCGGCGATCCGCGCCTTCGAGACGGCGCATGGTCATTCTCCGACCGGCGAGGCGACCCGCGCGCTCGACGAGGTCCTCGTCTACGAGGTCGAGACGGGGCGCGAGCGGGGCACTGTCGCGGCCGCGCCGATCGAGCGGCACGGCGACGGCACCGCCTTCGCGGTGAACTCCGACGGCTACGTCGTCACCGCGGCCCATGTCGTCGACCGGTGTCGCGAGGTCCGGGCCGTCGACGCGACGACCTTCGCGATCGTGGCGGTCGATGCGAAGGCCGATCTCGCGGTCCTCCGGGCGCCGGTTCGCTTCGACGCCGTGGCATCGTTTCGCGAAGGACCGGCGTTACGCATCGGCAAGGACGCGATCGTGATAGGATACCCACTCCAGCATGTGCTCGCGGCGGAAGCGAGCGTGACGCGGGGCAATGTCAGCGCGCTCTCCGGCTATCGCGACGACCCCGGCGAGCTCACCGTCACGGCGCCGGTTCAGCCCGGCAACAGCGGCGGCCCCCTTCTCGACAGCGCGGCCAACGTCATCGGGGTGATCACCAGCACCATCGGCGATCTGCGGATCGCCCGCCATACAGGATGGGTGCCGCAGAACGCCAACTTCGCCGCCAAGGCGGCGAAGGTTCGCGCGCTGCTCGACGCGAACGGGGTCGGCTACCAGCGGCGATCATCGTCCGGGGCGCTCTCGACCGCCGACGTGGCCGAGGCGGCCGTCCGATTCACGCTCCGTCTCGAATGCTGGAACTGAACGCAGCGAGCCAGCGCCGGACCCGCCGGCGGTTCGCGCCGATGTCCCAGCGGCCGAACACCGATCGGCTGTAGACGGCGAGGGTCGAGCGGTCCGGAGCCTGCGCGAGGAAGCGGACCGTGACGAGGTCGGGAAAGCCGAGCACGGCGCTCCGCGCAACATAGTCGTACTGCCTGAGCGCGACCTCGGCGCGCACCGGCTCGAGCCGAGGCTCGGCCGCGGCGATGCGCTGCCACGCGGCCTCGAGCGCGGTGACCGGCCGCGGAAAGACCGGGCTTTCGGCATCGACCGTGGTCGTGCAGAGCCCGGCCGGGGCGAGAAGATACTGATTGGGACGAGCGGTCCTGACGAGCGTCGCGAAGTCGATCGTCGGAACCGGGCCGGTCGGGATCGCCATGGTGGGGCGGTCAGTGGAGCACGGCGCCGCTGCGATCGGTCACGGGCGCCGGTATCGGTGCGTCGGGCAGATCGCCGAAGACGCGCGTCCGCGCCGCACCGTCGAACGTCCCGGGCTGTGCATCCACCACGATCCGGCCGCCGGCGAGACCGACGATCCGGTCGGCGTGGCCGAGCGCGAGGTCGACCTGGTGCAGGTTGCAGAGGACGCCGATGCCGCGCTCGCGCGCGAGGCCGCGAAGGAGGGCGAGCGTCGCCGCCGCGGTGACCGGATCGAGGCTCGCGACCGGTTCGTCGGCGAGGATGATGCGGCTTTCCTGGGCGAGGACGCGCGCGATCGCGACGCGCTGCTGCTGACCGCCGGAGAGCGTGTCGGCGCGCTGGTGCGCGTGCTCGATCAACCCGACGCGGTCGAGGGCGGCGACGGCGCGGCTGAGATCGGCGCCGGCGAACCGACGCAGGATGACGCGCCAGGCCGGCACGCGCCCGAGCCGGCCGGCGAGCACGTTGTCGAGCGCATCGAGCCGGCGGACGAGATTGTGCTGCTGGAACACGAGCCCGATGTCGCGCCGCGCCGCCGCGAGCGCGCGGCCGCGGAGCGCCTGGAGGGGCGTGTCGTCGAGATGGACCGAGCCCGCATCGATCGCGGCGAGGCCGGCGATGCAGCGGAAGAGCGTCGTCTTGCCCGCGCCCGACGCGCCGAGGACCGCGACCACCTCGCCCGAGGCGACCGAGAGCGAGACGGCATCGAGGACGGTCCTGCCGGCATAGGCCTTCGACAGCCGGTCGACGCAGAGAAGGGCGCGCGCCATCACACCAGCCGCCGGCGGAGCCAGGCGCTCAACTGGTCGATCGCGGTCACCATGACGAGGATGATGATCAGGATCGCGAACACGCGCGGGAAGAGGAGGAGATCGACGCTGTTCTTAAGCTCCTGGCCGATGCCGCCGGCGCCGACCAGGCCGAGCACCGTCGAGGCGCGCGCGTTGACCTCCCAGACATAGAGGACGATCGAGGTGAGCGAGGGCAGAACGTCGGGCAGGACGGCGAACACGACGATCTTGGTCCGCGTCGCGCCGGTCATCGCGACCGCCTCGATCGGACCGGGCTCGATCGCCTCGATCGCCTCCGACCACAACTTGGCGATGGTTCCGGCCGAGTGCAGCGCCACGCCGAGGACGCCCGCGAACGGGCCGAGCCCGACCGCGGCGACGAAGAGGAGCGCGAAGACGAAGGAATCGATGCCGCGAAGCGCGTTCAGCACCCAGCGCGCCGGCGTGCGCAGAAAGCTGTTGGGCGTCAGGTTGCGCGCGGCGAGGACACAGGCCGGCACGGCGATCACGGCACCGATCGTCGTGCCGATGGTCGCGATCGCGAGCGTCTCGAGCGCGCGGGCGAGGAGGAGGTCGAGCTCGGCGAAGTCGGGCGGCCAGGCGCGCATCGCCCAGGCGATCAGGCGCGGGATCCCGGTCCACAGCCGCTCGAGATCGATGTCGGCGTAGTGGAGACAGAGCGCATAGAATGCGGTCACGATGGCGAGCACCGCGACGAAGCGGAAGCGACCGGCGGCGACCGATGCGAAGGGGCGCTGCGGCAGCCGGTCGAGCGCCGGGCTCACCGTGCGTTCGTTCGCGGTTGCAGCCGGCCGACCGCCACGCCGGCGTCCTCGATGATACTGTAGCTCGAGTGGTTGGCGGCGATCCAGCCGGTATAGCGAGGCGGCATGACCACCTTGGCCTTCTCCTCGTCGATCGCGAGGAGCGCCGCCTGGAGCTTCGTCTCGTCGGCGGCGGCGAACCCGCGGCGCACGACCAGAGGATCGTTGGGCAAAGGATCGGACCGCCAGACGATCCGCGTCGCCTCCGCCGTCACCGCGCCGCGCGCGATCATGCCGTCGCGGTTGCGGTCGAAGTCCGTCGCGAGATCGACCTGGCCGTTGGCGACCGAGACGATGTTCGCCGCGTGCGAGGCCCCGTCGCGGTACTGGAAGAAGCGGCGCGGGTCGATGCCCTGGCCCTTGAACCAGTAATGCGGGATCAGCCAGCCCGACGTCGAGCCGACGTCGGCGAAGGAGATGCGAAGCCCGCGCGCATCCTCGGGGAAGCGCGCGATGTCGAGCCCGGGCCGCGCCATGATGATCGCGTGATAGAACGGGCGGCCGTCATACTTGACGGTAGCGACCGCGCGCGCCTCGCCCTCGTGATGGGAGAGGACATAGCCCCACGGTCCCATCCACGCGATGTCGACCTGCTCGTTGGCGAGCGCGATGGCGATGCCGGCCCAGTCGTTGGCGACGGTGAGCTCGTGGCGCTCGCCGAGGGCCGTCGCGATATGGCGGAAGAAGGGCTCGTAGGCCGCGCGCGTGTCGGAAGGTGTGGGCAGGAACGGCCCGACGGCGACGCGGAGCGGCCGATCTTGTGACGATGCGGGAACCGGCAGCGCCCCGGCGAGGGCGGCGAGGACGATCAAGGCCGACGGCCCGAGGCGTCGGTGGCGGCGTGCGTGCATGGCTCTGGTTCCCGGTCGGATGCCGGCGAGCCTAGGACCGCGGCGGCGGGACTCGCATCACAAGTGCGTGACGAACCGGCCGCGGGCGCGCAAGATGAGAGCGCACAGAAGGGGAGGCTCTGGCCATGCAGGCGGCGCGATTGTTCGATGTGTCGGGGACGGTCTCGCTCGTGACCGGCGCGGCGAGCGGGCTCGGGCTCGCGATGGCCGAAGTGATGGCGGAGAACGGCGCGCGGGTCGCGATGCTCGATGTCGACGCGGGTGGGCTCGAGACGCACCTCGCCCGTCTCAGCAAGACCGGCGCCGCGGTCGAGGGCCACGTGGTTGACGTCACCGACGGGGCGCTTCTCAAGCGGACGATCGGCGATGTCGCGACCAAGCACGGCCGGCTCGACTCGGTCTTCGCCAATGCCGGCATCAGCGCCGGGCCGGGCTTCGAGTCCGAGGTCGGCCATCTCGAGGCCGTCGATCGCGAACGCTGGGACCGCGTGCTCCGCATCAATCTGACGAGCGTGTTCGAAACCCTGCAAGCGGCGGCCGGGCCGATGAAGCGGCAGAAAAGCGGGCGCATCGTCGTCACGTCCTCGATCGCGGGCATCGGCGCCGAGGCGCCGTGCGGCTATGCCTATGTCGCGACCAAGGCGGCGGTCGCCAATCTCGTCCGCCAGGCGGCGCTCGAGCTCGCGCGCTACAACGTGTTGGTGAACGCGATCGCGCCCGGCCCGTTCCGCACCAATATCGGCGGCGGCCAGTTCGCCAAGCGTCCGGATTCCGAGGCCATGTGGGCGGCGCGCACCGCGCTCGGGCGGGTCGCCGATCCGGCCGAGCTCAAGGGCCTCGCGCTCTTCCTCGCCTCGCCCGCCTCGAGCTACGTCACCGGCACGGTGATCCCGATCGACGGCGGCGCTACCGCGGACTGATCGACCGGCGCGCGCTGGCGACGATCACGGCGACACCGGCGAGTGCGGCGAGCGTCGAGCCGCTCAAGACGCCGAGCCGGGCGCGATCCATCAGGGTCTCGTCCTCGAAGGCGAGCGCGCCGATGAACAGGCTCATCGTGAAGCCGATGCCGGCGATGAAGCCGACACCGATCACCTCGATCCAGCGGACCGCGGCCGGCAGACGCGCCATCCCGCTCCGCACCACGAGATAGACGACGGCCGAGATCCCGATCGGCTTGCCGATGAGGAGGCCGAGCGCGATCCCGAGCGTCACCGGTTCGCCGATATCGGCGAGGCCGAGCCCGAGCAAGGGTACACCGGCATTGGCGAACGCGAACACCGGCATGATCGCGAAGATCACCGGCAATCGGAGCGCGTGCGCGAGGCTGTACAGGGGCATTCGGCCGGTCCGAGCGTCGCGGAGCGGCACGAAGAGCGCGGTGATCACACCGGCGAGCGTCGGATTGACGCCCGACTGGTGCAACGCGACCCAGAGAACCAGTCCGAGCCCGAGATAGGGGCCGAGGCGCATCACGCCGCGATGGTTGGCGACGGCAAGGAGCCCGGTCACCACGAGCGCGAGCGCGAGCGCGAGCCAGTCGAGCCGGTCGGTATAGAACAAGGCGATGATCAGGATGGCGCCGAGGTCGTCGATGACCGCGACCGCGAGAAGGAAGGCCTTGAGCGCCGGCGCGACTCGGGTCCCGAGAAGTCCGACGATGCCGACGGCGAAGGCGATGTCGGTCGCACACGGGATCGCCCAGCCGCGCGCCGCCACCGGATCGCCCGCGACCACCACGAGGTAGATCGCGGCGGGAAGCGCCATGCCGCCGAGCGCGCCGGCGAACGGGACGATCGCGCGCTCGCGCGAGGCGAGCGTGCCCTCCTTGAACTCGTATTTGATCTCGAGCCCGACGAAGAGAAAGAACACCGCCATGAGGGCGTTCTTGATCCAGCTCTTGATGCTGTCGGTAATCGCGATGTCGCCGATGCCGATGGTGACGGGCGCGGCCTTGGCGGTCGCATAGAGATCGGCGAGAGCGCTGTTGGCGACGATGAGCGCGGCGAGCGCGGCGGCGAGGAGGATGAGGCTCGCGGCGATCTCGGTCGTTCTCGATGTCGAGGTCTCGGCCATGGGGTCGCCTATCTGGGCCAGATCGCTGCGACATAGGCGGCGTAGCCCGCAACGAGGACCGCGCCCTCGCGGCGGCCGATCCGCATCCCGGTCGCGGCGAAGACGAGGAGGAGGAGCGAGACCGCGACCATCACGGGGCCGTCGAAGCGCACGATCTCGACCGGCACCGCGACCGGGGCGAGCAACGCGGTGAGGCCGCCGATCCCGAGCACGTTATAGATGTTGGAGCCGAGTATGTTGCCGAGCGCGACATCGGCTTGGCGGCGGGCGGCGGCGACGATCGAGGTGACGAGCTCGGGCATCGACGTGCCAACCGCGACGATGGTGAGCACGATCACCGTCTCCGATATCCCGGCGCCCCGCGCGAGCGCGATGGCGCCGTCGACCAGGATGCTGCCCCCGACGATCACGATGACGAGGCCGGCGACGGCGATCCCGAGCGCGATGGCGATGTCGAGGGCCGCGCTCTGGGCGTGTCCGCGTGCCTGGTGCGGGACGGTCGCCTCGAGCGCCGCGCCCTTCTCGAACGCGGCCGTGTGGTCGCCGGTCGAGCCCCGCTCCTGTCGATAGGCGTAGAGGATGTAGAGGACGAGGAGGAGGACGAAGCCGATCCCGACCGTGCGGTCTAGCGTCGTTGCGGCGGCGAGGCCGGCGAGGAGGATCGCCGCCCCGAGAACGACGCCGCCGTCGCGCTTCAAGGCGCGCGAGCGGACCGCGATCGGGCAGAGGATCGCCGCCAGCCCGAGGATCAGGAGGATGTTCGCGATGTTCGAGCCGACGATGTTGCCGATCGCGATGCCAGGCGAGCCGGCGAGCGCGGCCTGGACGCTGGTCACGAGCTCGGGCGTCGAGGTGCCGAATCCGACCAGGGTGAGAACGATTAGGAGCGGGGACATGCCGATCCGCTCGGCGAAACGAACGGCGCCGCGGACGAGGCATTCGCCGCCGGCGACGAGAAGCGCGCGCCCGCCGAGAAAGGAGAGGGCGATGTCCATGGGTCCGGAGAGGGTCCGTCGCGGCTACGGTTCCGGTCGAGATGGTCCGGTCGGGCCGGCGATCAAGCCTGAATTGCGCACCAGTTGGCGTGTGGAAATGGAGGCCCGGGCCGGAATCGAACCGGCGTAGACAGATTTGCAGTCTGCTGGATGGCCACTCTCCCACCGGGCCGGTGGGGTCCGCGAATCGGCTCGTTCAAGAGATGTTAACCTAAACGTCCCTAGATCGGGCAGATCCCCGTGCGCCAAGGGGTTATAGGGGCCGGCGCCGGCGGGGGTCAAGGTCGCGACCGCGGGGGTAACACGTTGAGTTCCAAGCCTCGGAGCTTTATAACCGGCACGCCATCGCAGCGATGGCGGGGTGTTGCCCGGCGTGCGCCGGCGCGGCGGTTCACGGGTCGCGGCCGGTTAACCATGCGAATGCGCGGCCGGGCGGGGTTAGTCGGCACAGAATTCGGTCGGCCCGGGCAAGCCATGGCAGATTACGCGCGCGCGCGTCTCAACATGGTCGAATCGCAGATTCGACCGAACAAGGTCACCGACGAACGGTTGATCGACGCCTTCCTCGCGCTGCCGCGCGAGGCCTTCGTCGACCGTACCCGACACGGCATCGCCTATGTCGACGAGGACCTGCCGCTGGGCAATGGCCGCTTTCTGACCGCGCCCATGGTGCTCGGCCGGCTGATCCAGACGCTCGCGGTCCGTCCCTCCGACGTCGTCCTCGACGTCGGCTGCGCGACCGGCTACTCGACCGCGGTCCTGTCGCGGCTCGCCGCGACCGTGGTCGGGCTGGAGAGCGATGCCGGTCTCGTCGAGGCCGCCAACCAGACCCTGAGCCGGCTCGGCGCCGACAATGCCGGCGTCGTGCGCGGCCCGCTCGTGCGCAGTCTCCCGGCGCAGGGTCCCTATGACGTGATCCTGGTCCAGGGCTCGGTCCCCGCGGTGCCCGCGGCACTCCTCGACCAGCTCGCCGAAGGTGGGCGGCTCGCCGCGGTCGTGCGCGAGGAGGCGGGCCCCGGCCGCGCCACCCTGATGATCAAGATCGGCGGCGTCGTATCGCGCCGCGTCGTGTTCGATGCCAATACCCGGCCGTTGCCGGGCATCGTCCGCGAGGAGCGGTTCGCGTTCTAGGCACAGGCGTGTTTCGGGGGCAGGTTGGGATGGATCGGCGAATCGAGCGTTGGGGACGGTTGCGGTGGGTGCTGCCGCTCGCAGCGGCGGGTGCATCGCTGCTCGGGGTGCAGGCGTCGGCACAGTCGCTGACCGATGCGCTGGTCAAGGCCTATCAGAGCAACCCCAACCTGATGGCCGAGCGGGCGCGTCTCCGGCAATCCGACGAGCAGGTCGCGCAGGCGCTCTCTAACTGGCGTCCGACGGTCATCGTCAACGCCGACGCGGGCGTGCAGCGCGCCGATCGCGACATCCCGCCGACGGTCCGCGGCGTGCAGACCCTCGAGCCGCGCGGCGCCGACGTCCGCATCACCCAGAACATCTATCGCGGCGGCTCGACGGTGGCGGCGGTGAGCCGGACCAAGAACCAGGTCCAGGCCGACCGCGCGCGCCTGCTCGGCATCGAGCAGACGGTGATGGCGAATACGATCACCGCCTATATGGACGTCGTCCGCGACCAGGCGGTCGTCGAGCTCACCCGCAACAACGAGCGCGTGCTGCAGCGCCAGCTCGAGGCGACCCGCGACCGCTTCCGGGTCGGCGAGGTGACCCGCACCGACGTCGCCCAGGCCGAATCCCGCCTCCAGCGCGCGACCGCCGACCGCATCCAGGCCGAAGGCAATCTCGTCGCCTCGCGCGCCAACTACCGGAGCGTCGTCGGCGATCAGCCGGAGCGGCTCGAGGCCGTCGAGCCCTCGACCGGTCTCCCGCGCGGCGAGGAGGAAGCGATCGAACGGGCGCGCGAGAACAATTTCGCGGTCATCCAGGCGCGGTTCCTCGAAGTCGCCGCCGGCGACCGGGTTCGCGAGATCCTGGGCGAGATGCTGCCGCAGGTCTCGGTCGACGGCGTCTACGACAAGAGCATCGAGGGATCGGCCGAGAACAGCGACGTCGATACGCTGGCGCTGACCGCGCGCGTCCGCATGCCGCTCTACCAGGCGGGCGCGGTCGATGCGCGCATCCGCGAGGCGAAGGAGCTCCGCTCGCAGCGTCGCCACGAGCTCATCCAGACCACGCGGCTCGCCACCCAGAACGCGACGCAGACCTGGCAGGCCTACGAGACCGCACAGGCGCGGACCAGCGCCTTCACCACCCAGATCGCGGCCGCCAAGATCGCGCTCGAGGGCGTCGAGCAGGAAGCGCTGGTCGGATCGCGCACCGTCCTCGACGTGCTCGACGCCGAACAGGAATATCTCAACGCCCAGGTCGAGCTCGTGCGCGCCCAGCGCGATGCGGTCGTGTTCTCCTATCAGGTCAAGTCGGCGGTCGGCGAGCTGACCGCGGAGGCCTTGCGGCTGCCCGTCGACCTCTACGACTACAACCGGCACTACGAGGATACCCGCCGGCGCTGGTTCGGGATCGGCATCGCCGAAGAACCCGTCCTCAACCGCCGTTGATGCACCCTGTGATCTCCTGGCCGCCTGGTCGAGACGAACCGGCATGAGCGAGACGAAACCGCAGACCGAACCGTCGATGGAGGAGATCCTCGCGTCGATCCGGCGCATCATCTCCGAGGACGGCACGGCGCCGGCCGCGGCGCCGGCGCGCGAGGCCAAGGACGACGTGCTCGATCTCACCGAGATCGTGCCCGAGGATGCGAAGGCGGCCGCCCCGCCGCCGCCTGCCCCACCACCGCCGCCGGCCCCCCTGCCTTCGACCGTCGCGGCGCCCGCACCGGCGCGGACCGACGATATCGAGATCAGGGACGAGCCCGAGCCCGATGTGGCGGCGCCGGCGCTGGTCGAGCCGACATCGCCGGTGGTCGCGCCGGTCGCTCCGATGCCGCCGCCCGCTGGTGGCCTGATCTCCGACATGGCTGCCGCCGCCGCCACCGGCTCCTTCGCCGCGCTCGCCTCGCGTGTCGCCGAGAGCCAGGCCGGTCTCCCGCTCGGCGTCGGCAACCGGACGATCGAGGACCTCGTGAAGGAGGTCATGCGGCCGATGATCAAGGAATGGCTCGATGCGCATCTTCCGGCGCTGGTCGAGCGCTTGGTCCGGCGCGAGATCGAGCGGCTCGCCCGGCGCGCCGACGACGCCTGAGGCGCGATCCCGCCGGTTGAGACGAGCGGCGCGGTCGGGGTAGAACCCAGGGCGGCGGCCTTGCAGCCGGCCGCACAGCGCAACCGACACGGCACGGCGGATCATGGAAAAGACCTATCGGCCCGCCGAGGTCGAAGCCCGGCAATATGCCCGTTGGGAGGAGGCCGGCGCCTTCGCCTCGGCCGCGACACGGGCGGCGGGCGAGACGAACGCCGTGCCCTACACGATCGTCATCCCGCCGCCGAACGTCACCGGCAGCCTCCATATCGGGCACGCGCTCAACAACACCCTGCAGGACATCCTGATCCGCTATCGCCGCATGCGCGGACGCGATGCCTTGTGGCAACCGGGCACAGACCACGCCGGCATCGCGACCCAGATGGTCGTCGAGCGCCAACTCGCGGCCGACGGCAAGACGCGGCACGATCTCGGCCGCGACGCGTTCATCGACCGGGTCTGGCGGTGGAAGGCGGAATCGGGCGGCACGATCATCGGCCAGCTCCGCCGCCTCGGCGCGAGCTGCGACTGGGCGCGCGAACGGTTCACGATGGACGAGGGGTTGAGCGAGGCGGTGCGCTGCGTCTTCGTCACCCTGCACAAGGAAGGCCTCGTCTACCGCGACAAGCGGCTGGTGAACTGGGACCCGCGGCTCCACACGGCGGTCTCCGATCTCGAGGTGCAGCAGCGCGAGGAGAAGGGGAAGCTCTGGTATTTCCGCTACCCGGTCGAGGGCGGCGACGGCGTCCACATCACCATCGCGACGACGCGGCCCGAGACGATGCTCGGCGACACCGCGGTCGCCGTGCATCCCGATGACGAGCGCCACCGCGCGCTGGTCGGCCGCCACGTGATCCTGCCGATCGTCGGCCGGCGCATCCCGATCCTCGCCGATCCGATGAGCGATCCCGAGAAGGGCTCGGGCGCGGTCAAGATCACGCCCGCGCACGACTTCAACGATTTCGAGCTCGGACGTCGCCACGATCTCCCGATGGTCGACATCTTCGACGTCAACGCGGCGCTCAACGACAACGTGCCCGCCGGCTATCGCGGGCTCGACCGGTTCGTCGCGCGCGAGAAGATCGTCGCGGAGATGGAAGCGCTCGGGCTCCTCGAGAGGATCGACGACCACGTGCTGATGCTTCCCTATGGCGATCGCTCCGGCGTCGTGATCGAGCCGCGGCTCACCGACCAGTGGTTCGTCGATGCGGCGACGCTCGCGAGACCGGCGATCGAGGCGGTCGAGGCGGGTCGCATCCGCTTCGTGCCGCGGCATTGGGAGAGCACCTATTTCGACTGGATGCGGAACATCCAGCCGTGGTGCGTGTCGCGCCAGATCTGGTGGGGCCACCAGATCCCGGCCTGGTACGGTCCGGACGGCACGATCTTCGTCGAGATGACCGAGGCGGAAGCGCTGTGCGCCGCGGCGAAGCACTACGGCCGCGACACCGACCTCGTCCGCGACGCCGACGTGCTCGACACCTGGTTCTCCTCGGCGCTGTGGCCGTTCTCGACGCTGGGCTGGCCGGAGCAATCGCCCGCGCTCGCCCGCTACTACCCGACCGATGTCCTGGTGACCGGCTTCGACATCATCTTCTTCTGGGTCGCCCGGATGATCATGATGGGCATGCACTTCATGCACGACGTGCCGTTCCGCATCGTCTACATCCATGCGCTCGTGCGCGACGCGCAAGGCCAGAAGATGTCGAAAAGCAAGGGGAACGTGCTCGATCCCCTGGTGCTCATCGACGAGTACGGCGCCGATGCGCTCCGCTTCACGCTCACCGCCTTCGCCGCGCAGGGGCGCGACATCAAGCTCTCGACGGGCCGCATCGAGGGCTACCGCAACTTCGTCACCAAGATCTGGAACGCCTCGCGCTACGCCGAGATGAACGGCTGTGCGGCGGTGCCGGATTTCGATCCCGCGTCGGGTCGGCTCACGGTGGACCGCTGGATCGTCGGTGCGCTCGCCGATGCGGTCCGGCGCACCGAGGAGGCGATCGAGGATTACCGCTTCAACGAGGCGGCGCAGGCGGCCTACACCTTCGTCTGGCACACGTTCTGCGACTGGTATCTCGAGTTCACCAAGCCGATCCTCGCCGAAGGCGACGCGGCGGCGAAGGCCGAGGTGCGCGCAACGACGGCCTGGGTGCTCGACACGATCTTGAAACTCCTGCACCCAATGATGCCGTTCGTGACCGAGGAGCTCTGGGACAATCGCGCGCCCGCGGGCCGACCCCGGAAGGCGATGCTGGTGTCCGAAAGCTGGCCCGTGCTCGATCCGTCGCTCGTCGATCCTCTGGCGAAGATCGAGATGGACTGGGTCGTCCGCCTGATCTCTGGCGTCCGCACCATGCGGGCCGAGATGAACGTCCCGCCGGCGGCGAAGATCGAACTCCTCGTCGATGGTGCGCTGTCCGAAACGCTCCGACGCCTCGAGACCCATCGCGAGCTGATCGTCAGGCTCGCGCGTCTTTCGAGCGCTGCGGCGCTCGCCGGCCCGGCGCCGGCCGAGGCGGCCCGGCTCGTCCTCGACGAGGCGACCGTGATCCTTCCCTTGGGCGGCGTCATCGACATCGCGCAGGAGCGGGCCCGTCTCCGCAAGGAGATCGGTCGCCTCGAGCGGGAGATCGACGGCATCGACAAGAAGCTCGGCAACGCCAACTTTGTCGCCCGCGCGCCGGAGGAGGTGGTCGAGGAGAATCGCGAACGCCGCGCCGAGTTCGAGACGACGCGCGCGCGTCTGTCGGAGGCGCTCGTCCAGCTCGGCGTCTGATCCCACCCGTATTGCGGAGGCGTCCATGACCAAGACCTATCCCGGCATCGAGCGGCTGCAGCTCGAGTTCGTCGCGCCGCGCGTTCTCCAGGTGACGCTCGACAGCCCAGGCCGGCTCAACGCGACCGATGCCAAGATGCACGGCGAGCTCGCCGAGATCTGGCGCCACGCGGATGCCGATCCCGAGGTGTCGAGCATCCTGATCCGCGGCGCCGGCAAGGCGTTCTCCGCCGGCGGCGATCTCGACCTGGTCCAGGCGATGACCGAGGACTTCCAGGTCCTGACGCGCGTTTGGCGCGAGGCACGCGACATCGTCTACAACGTCATCAACTGCTCGAAGCCGGTGGTCTCGGCGATCCATGGGCCGGCGGTCGGCGCCGGCCTCGTCTGCGCGCTTCTCGCCGATGTCTCGGTCGCGGCGAAGACCGCGCGCATCATCGACGGCCATACCCGGCTCGGCGTCGCCGCCGGCGATCACGCGACGATCGTGTGGCCACTCCTCTGCGGCATGGCGAAGGCGAAATACTATCTCCTCACCTGCGAGCCCCTGTCGGGCGAGGAGGCCGAGCGCATCGGCCTCGTCTCGCTCTGCGTCGAGGACGATAAGTTGATGGAGACCGCGATTGGCGTCACCAAGCGCCTCGCCGCCGGCTCGCCAACGGCGATGCGGTGGACCAAGTACACGCTCAACAACTGGCTCCGCATGGCGGGGCCTTCGTTCGATGCCTCGCTCGGGCTCGAGATGCTGGGCTTCACCGGGCCCGACGCGCGCGAGGGCCTCGCCTCGCTCCGCGAGAAGCGCGGGCCCCGGTTCTCGACCGATTCCCCAGTTTGAGGGTTCGGCTATAGTGGGGCGTCAGCCCGGGAGGAGCCGCCGATGTTCTACGAGACCGAGAAGAACAATCACGGGCTCAAATACAACCCGTACAAGTCGATCGTGATCCCGCGGCCGATCGGCTGGATCTCGACGATCAGCCACGACGGCATCGTGAACCTGGCGCCGTTCAGCCAGTTCAACAATCTCGGCTACGATCCGCCTTATGTGATGTTCTCGGCCTCGACGCACCCGGACGGCGCGCGCAACAAGGATAGCGTGCACAACGCCCAGATGACCGGCGAGTTCGTCGTCAACATGGCGACCTACGAGCTCCGCGAGGCGGTCAGCAAGTCGTCCTATTACCTGCCGCCGGAGGTCGATGAGTTCGACTATGCCGGGCTCGAGAAGGCGCCGTCGGTGCTCGTCAAGCCGCCGCGCGTCGCGGCCTCGCCGATCCATCTCGAATGCGTGTTCCACCAGACCGTGGTGCTGCCCGGCTATTCGATCAACAACATCTGCAACGTGGTGATCGGCCGTGTCGTCGGCGTCCACATCCGCGACGACGTTCTGACCGCCGACGGCCGCATCGACGTCCTCAAGGTGCGCCCGATCGCGCGTCTCGGCTATCACGACTACACCTCGGTCGATTCCATCTTCACGATGAAGATCGACGAGACCGCGTTCAGCGAGCAGCTCAAGGCCGGTCTCGGCGGCGAGGCCAAGGGCAAGCGCCCGCGCCAGGCCGCGGAATAGGCGCCCTTTCAGCCGCGCGTGTCGACGAAGCGCGGCGCCTTGACCGAGGATTCGAACTCCTTCGCGAGCGTGCCGACCGCGATGACGACGACCTCGGGCGTGAGCTCAAACGTCGCCTTGGTCGCCGCGACGATCGCCGCGGTCGTCGCGGCCGAATCGGCGCCGCGCTTGATCTCGACCGACAGCCTGAGCCCGTCGATCCCCTTGGCGTCGGCCATCGCCTCGGCCTTGAAGTCATTGACGGCGGTGTTCGCGAACAGGAAGTCCTCGAACTCCTGGTGGTTGATGTTGACGCCGCGCACCTTGAAGAAGCCGGCGGTGCGATGGGCGTGGCGGATCAGGGGAAAGACGCCGAACAGGCCGTCATTGCGCCCCTCGCTCTGGCGGATCACGATGTCGCCCGAGTTCCAGCGGATGAACGGCGTCGCGTTGTTGGTGTAGAGCGGCGTGACAAGGAGCGTGCCGGGCGTGCCGTCGGGCACGGGCTTCCAGGTCTCCGGGTCGACGACCTCGATATGGGCGAGATCGGTCCAGATGTGGAAGCCCTCGTTCAAGGGGCTCTCGGCGCCCATCATCGAGCATTCGGTCATGCCGAAGCAGTCGAACAGGCGGGCGCCCCACTCGCGCTCGATCTTGGCGCGCTTGGCGGCCGAGATCGGCTCGGCGGTCGTGAGGATCCGCTCGACCGACCCGGCGGCGAGATCGATGCCCGAGGCCTCGGCGAGATTGGCGAGGTGGAGGGCATAGGACGACATCCCCATCCAGAGCGAGGGCTTCATCGTCCGGATCAATTCGAGCTGGAGCGCCGACGGTGTCGCCGCGCCGGCGCCCGCCCACACCATGCCGATGCCTTCCTCGCGGCCGGCGCGCGCCCACATATGGCCGGCGGGATGGATGCCGAGCGGGAAGGAGAGGTGCGCCGTGTTGCCCGCCAGGGTCCCGGTGCAGAGATAGGTGCGCGTGAAGCCCACCATGCAGTAGCGGATGTCCTCGAAGGTGCGGGCGTAGAAGAGGGGCTTTCCGGTCGCGCCGCCGGAGCGCCAGAACTCGCAGACCTCCTCGGGCCGGCAGATGCGGAAATCGCTGTAGAACGCCTCCACCGTCATCGCGCGGAGAGCGTCCTTGTGGAGGATCGGGATCTTCGCCCATTCCTCCGGGTCGTCGAGCCGGTCGAGCCGCACATGATCGAGCCGGCCCTTCCAGAACGGGGCGCGCCGCGCCTTCTCGACCGCAAGCCGCATCTGGCGGCGCTGGATCGCCGCGATCTCGGCCCGAGATTTCGGGATGGGGAGAAGCTCGCTCGACGGCGAAAGCGTCAAGGCGTGTCCTTCGGGGATGGTGTGCGGCCGATCCAGCGCGCCTGCGCCGTCCGGCCCGGCGACACCACGCCGGCCTTCTCGTCGGCGACCATGCGGGCGAGGCGGGCGCGCTTCTCGGGCGTGTCCTCGGGCATCGTCTCGAGCGCGTCCTTGTAGAACCGCGCGTAGTCGGCCCCGACCGGACAGACATCCTGGCAGCGCCGGCAGCCGGTGACGACACCGGCGCCGCGGAGGATCGACTGCCACAGGTTGAAGCTGGTCTCGGAGCGGATCAGCTCCATCTTGGCGTCGAGACCGTTGGCATCGAGCACCGTGCCGATGTGCTCGGCGAGCTGCGCGAACCCGTGCGGCGAGCGGTAGCGGTCGCACGTCGACCAGTCACGCGCCCAGTGGCCGACGACATCGCCGGGGCAGGTCGAGAGGCAGCGCCCGCATTCCGGCCCGAGGCAGAGCGCCTCGGTCATCGGCCTGTCGACCGCGCAGTCGATCGACGAGAGGATCGCGCTCAGGATCACGCGCGGGCCGAACTCGGGCGTGAGGAGCTGGAGGTTGAGCCCGAGCGTCCCGAGCCCGGCCTCGACGGCGGCGTGGTTGAGCGAGAGGAGCGTCGTCATGTGCGCGCTCGGATCGTTCCGGTAGCGCCACGGATCGACATGGGTCGGCGGGATGATGATCGCCGGGTAGCCCTTGTCCTCGAGCCAGTAGACGAGCTCGAGCGAGGCCTCCTCGAGCGCGGTCAGCGTGAGCTCGTCGTTGTAGTATTTGTGCCGTTCGTCCCAGCGCGCGAGCCGGGTGGTGCCGGCGGTGTAGTGCTTGGCGAGGACGATCACGCGGCCGGCGTCGAGCTCGGTGATGTCGGAGGGCCGTCGCGGGTCGGCGGGATCGGGCGGGTGCGTGTCCATCACCGTGCCGTCGGCGATGCCGACGAGGTCGACGCCGAGCGATTTGGCCTTGGCCTTGATCTCGTCGGCGCCGAGCGGGGCCTTGAACGCGCCGATCATCACTCCTTCTCCACGGTATCGGCACCGGCGGTGGCCGCGGCGGTGGCGCGCGCGGCCTGCTCCTTCTTGAACGCCTGGAGCTGGCGCGCGACCATGCCCTTGTAGCCTTCGGGGCCGACCCAGCGTTTGTTCCAGTCGTTGAGGCCGGCGACCTCGGCGCCCGATTTGCGCGCGTCCTTGTAGCCCTGCGCCTTCGCGATCTTCTCCGGCGTCTTCTCCGGGATGTGCTTCTGGATGTCGGCGAGATGGGCGTGATAGTCGTTGCCGACCGGGCATACCGCGAGGCAGCGCGGGCAGTCGCCGAACGAGCCGACGACGCGGAGCAGCCCCTGCCAGAAGCCGAACAGCTCGCGGTCGGCGGCGAGCTTCTTCTGCTGGTCTGGGCTCGCCTTCGAGAAGTGCTCCCAGAACTTGATGATGGTCGAGAAGCCGAACTCCTGCGCCTCCGTCGCGCAGGCGCGCTTGTCGATCCCGAAATGCAGCACCGCGTCCGACGGGCACGAATAGAGGCAGCGGCTGCACGATTCGCCGATGCAGACCTGCTCGGTGATCGGGCTGTCGGCCTCGAGCTCGAGCTCGGTCAGGATCCCGGTCAGATAGACGCGCGGCCCGAACTCGGGGGTGAGGATGTTGACCTCGAGGCCGAACGTGCCGAGGCCGGCCTCGATGCCGAGATGGCGGGTCGAGAGCCGGCCATAGCTCGCGCGCTTGTAGTTCCAGTCGGTCTCCTGCGCCGCGGTGACGAAGGAGGGGTGGCCTTCGCGCTCCAGCGCCTCGGCGAGCTTGTAGGCGATGCGGTCCATCTTCCGCAGCACCAGCATGTCGATGTACTGCACCGGCACGTTGGTCTTGCAGCGGAAGGCGCCGACTGGGATGCGCTTGACGACGACGATGACGCTCTTGCAATAGGGCGAGATGCGCTCGGGCGTCTGCGGCCAGCGCGGGTCGGGCGGAAAGGCGTTCAGCGTCTTGGCACTCGCGATGCCGACGAGATCGGCGCCGAGATCCTTGGCGAGCTGTTTTACGGCCGCAGCATCCACGCGACACTCCCGTGAGCTAGGATCGTGGAGGGTCGCACAGCGGCGCCCGGCTCACAAGCCGGCGGCGGTCGCGAGCGCGAAGTTCCAGGCGATGCTGATCCGCGGTCGCTCGCCCCGGTAGACATGGACGAAGTGGACGATCTGGCTCGGGAAACCGAACATCAGACCGTCGACATGCTGCGGCATGACCGCCTGGGACAACCGTCCGGCCTCCTCGTGGCAGCACAGTGTCAGCCGTGGATCGACGAAGGCGAAACGACCGTTATGCGGATTTGTCGGCTCATTGGTGCCGAGATCGAGAAAATAGACGACCGAGACCGTGGATCGGGTATGGCTGTGCGGCTGTCCGTATTCGCCCGAGGCGGTCACGTTGGCCCAGCTACCGACGAGGCGGGTATCGCGGCTATATCCCTTGCGCACGAAGGCGCACGCGCGCTCGGTCAGAAGCGTGGCGGCGGGTACGTTCCAGCGCTCGAGGTCGTAGGCCTTGGCGCCACCCGAACCGGGAAGGCCGACCCCGGTCGCCGCGGTGCGCGCCAGGCACGCCGCGATCAGCGCGGGATGATACGCCGCGGTGTCGTCGAACAGGGTCCACGGGAAGGCCGCGTGACCGATGGTCCCGATCGACTGTCTGGGAGGCCACACCGGCGGCATCGGCGCGAGGCTCATCGCAAGAGCGTCCTTCTGCGCGACCCGAGCATGCGGCGCGTGGCCTGGGCTGTCGAGAGCGAGGTTGCGGCGCCAGCGGCGACGGCACTATTCTCGGCGCCCCAATCGATCGACGCCGATTGCACAACGGGAGCCCGTCATGGCGAAGCCGAAACCGATGACCGCGAAAAAGCGAAACGGGATCGACAAGAAGGGGCTGCCGAGCCGCCATGTCACCGTGGGGCCGGAGCGGGCGCCGCACCGGAGCTATCTCTACGCCATGGGGCTCACGACCCAGGAGATCAACCAGCCGCTGGTCGGCGTCGCGACCTGCTGGAACGAGGCCGCACCCTGCAATATCGCGCTCTCCCGCCAGGCCCAGGCGGTCAAGCAGGGAGTAAAGACCGCGCACGGCACGCCGCGCGAGTTCACCACCATCACCGTGACCGACGGCATCGCCATGGGCCATGCCGGCATGAAGTCCTCGCTCGTCTCGCGCGAGGTGATCGCGGATTCGATCGAGCTCACCATGCGCGGCCATTGCTACGACGCGCTGGTCGGCCTCGCCGGGTGCGACAAGTCGCTGCCGGGCATGATGATGGCGATGGTCCGGCTCAACGTGCCGGCGGTGTTCATGTATGGCGGCACCATCCTGCCCGGCCGTTTCCAGGGCCGCGACGTGACGGTGGTCGACGTGTTCGAGGGCGTCGGCCAATACGCGGCCGGGCGCATGAGCGCCAAGGACCTTACCGAGCTCGAGCAGGTGGCCTGCCCCTGCGCCGGCTCGTGCGGCGGCCAGTTCACCGCCAACACCATGGCCTGCGTGTCGGAGGCGATGGGGCTCGCGCTGCCGGGATCGGCCGGGGCGCCGGCGTCCTACGAATCGCGCGATGCCTTCGCCGAGAAGTCGGGCGCCGCCGTGATGCATCTCGTCAAGCTCGGGCTCAGGCCGCGCGACATCGTGACCAAGAAGGCGCTCGAGAACGCCGCGACCGTTGTCGCGGCGACCGGCGGCTCGACGAATGCGGCCCTCCATCTGCCCGCGATCGCGCACGAGGTCGGCATCAAGTTCGACCTCTTCGATGTCGCCCGCATCTTCAAGCGCACACCTTACATCGCCGACCTGATGCCGGGCGGGCGCTACACCGCGACCGATCTCTACAATATCGGCGGCGTGCCGGTGGTGATCCGCGAGCTTCTGGATGCGGGCTATCTCCACGGTGACTGCATCACCGTGACGGGCAAGACGCTCGCCGAGAACCACCGCTCGATCAAGTTGCCCAAGGGCCAGGATGTCGTGCGACCGGTGAAGGCGGCGCTGTCGCCGACCGGCGGCGTCGTCGGCCTCAAGGGCAATCTCGCCGCCGAGGGCGCGATCGTGAAGGTCGCCGGCATGAAGACGCTCACCTTCCGAGGTCCGGCGCGCGTGTTCGACTGCGAGGAGGATGCGTTCACCGCGGTGCAGGCGCGGAAGATCAAGGAGGGCGAGGTCATCGTCATCCGCTACGAAGGGCCGCGCGGCGGGCCGGGCATGCGCGAGATGCTGGCGACGACGGCGGCGCTCTACGGCCAGGGCATGGGCGAGAAGGTCGCGCTCATCACCGACGGGCGCTTCTCCGGTGGCACGCGCGGCTTCTGCATCGGCCATGTCGGGCCGGAGGCCGCGATCGGCGGCCCGATCGGGCTCCTCAAGAACGGCGACATCATCGTGATCGACGCCAAGCGCGGCCGGCTCGACGTCGAGCTCTCGGACGCCGAGCTCAAGCGCCGCCGGGCGCAATGGAAGCCTCGCCGCCACGACTTCCAGTCGGGCGCACTGTGGCGCTACGCCCAGACGGTCGGCCCGGCGGTCGACGGCGCGGTCTGCCACCCCGGCGGCAAGGCGGAGACCCACGTCTACGCCGACATCTGACCCGCTCGGTTTATGCCTCCGCTCTTGCCGGTTCGCGCCGGCTCGGGCACGATCGTTCGTAATCGAGCGACGATAATCGGGATTTTCCCGGAGGGGGGAACGATGGGCGGCAGGGTGACGACACTCGCGGCGGCGATTGTGCTCGCGGCCGGTCTCGGCGTGAACACGGCGGCGGCGCAGGCCATCCCGGTCAAGATCGCGCACGCGACCGTCAACGACGTGCAGGACGAATGGTCGAAGCGCTACAAGGCGCGCCTCGAACAGAAGTCGGGCGGGCGGTTCCAGGTCCAGGTGTTCCCGCTCAGTCAGCTCGGCATCACGCCGCGCCAGATCGAGGGCCTCCAGCTTGGCACCATCGAGTTCATGGCCGCGCCGCCTCAGTTCATGGTCGGCGTCGACCCGCGCTTCCAGGTCCTCGCGGCGCCCGGCATGTTCACCGGCATGGAGCACGCGCAGCGCACGCTCTCCGACCCGCGCGTGCGCGAGGCCGCGCTCGGCCTCGGCACCGCCAAGGGCCTGATCGGCGTCACGCTCATCATCTATGGCCCGAGCGGGTTCCAGACCAAGGAGCCGCTCGCGACGCCCGAGGCGCTCCGCGCCAAGAAGATCCGCGTGCTCGCCTCCGAGATCGAGATCGAGCCGGTGAAGCATTTCGGCGGCTCGGCGGTGCCGATGCCGCTCGGCGAGCTGATGGCCGCCTTGCAGCAGGGCGTGGTCGACGGTTCCTCGACCAGCCTAACCGTCGCCGCCGCGTTCAAGATGTACTCGGTCGCCAAGTACCACACCGAGGCGCGCTGGCAGATCCACCCGACCGCCGGCTTTGTCAGCAAGGTGTGGTTCGACAAGCTGCCCGCCGATCTCCAGAAGATCGTGATGGAGGAGGGCAAGGCCGTCGAGCAGGAGCTGTTCGGCTGGATGCTCGACCACCAGACCCGCGCGCGCGCGGACTGGGAGAAGAACGGTGGCGTGTGGTCGGAATGGCGCGCCGACCAGCATCCGCAGATGCTGGCGACGGTGGCCTCGATCGCCGATCGGATCCTCGCCAAGGACGCCGGCTCGAAGCAGCTTTACGACCTGATCACCGGGGTGGCCAGGGAAAAGCCTTGACCGGCGCGCTCAGCGCGTCGGCAGGCGGTCGAGGAACGCCTGCACGCGCCGGGCGTTGCGGCCCAGATCGCTCCGCCCGATCCGCGACTTCGAGCGCATGTCGATGCGCGCGCCGCCCGGATCGGGCCGGATGCGGACGACGACATCGTCCGTGAAGCCGAACCAGAACGTCGTCGCGGAGGCCTCGATGCGGCCCGTCGCCGGATCGGCGGCGACGATCGTCCAGCCCATCGACGCGGCGGCCATCTCGGCATAGAGGAACGACTGAGCCGGCGAGTGCGGGATGACGAGCGGGCGGAGATGCGGATAGGCCCGCTTCTGCTGTTCCGCGACCGCGGCGCCGGCATAGCCCGACCCGTTCGGAACGCCGGCGCGGAGCGGCGCGATCGCGACGAAGACGGGCGGATCGTCGGTGTCTGTCGTGATGTCGTGGATCGGCGGTACGCTCCGCGCCGCCTTCTGCATGGCCGGCGGCATGACGAGCGCGACGAGGCCGAGGACGAGGCCGAGCGTCGCAATGGCGAGCCCGCGCCGCGCGCTCACCGCCCGCGTCAGGACGCAGCCGACGAGCGAGACCGCGGCGGCGAGCGCGCCGCAATAGGCGGCCCAGCGCATCAGCTCGAAGCCGCCGCGTATGTCGTTCCAGCCGAGCCGGTAGGACGGCCCGGCCAAGGCGAGGAGCGCGAGCGCAATAAAAGCGAGCACGAGACCGGCGAGCGCGATCCGGGAAAAGGGGCGCTGGGCTTCGGTCACCGGATCACCGCTTGCGCGCGACGATGTAGAAGATGTGCCAATGCTTGGCGCCCCCCATCGCGTCCTTCCCCGGCCGGTTGATCTCGTCAAGCTGCTCGGGCTCGAACGCCGCGAGCATGGCCTCGACCGCGGCGCGGTCACGGATCCCGAGTGCGGGGCTCGCCCATTCGTCGTCGGGGCCGAAGATCTGGCCGGCGAACCGCCCACCCTGGGGCAGCGCGGCGACGATGCGCGCCCACAGTGCCTCGAGACAGTCCGGCGTGCAGAAGGGCAAGGCGAAGCTCGCGTTGAAGACCTCGACCGCGGGCCACGCGGCGTCTTCCATTCTCGCGCAGACCGTTTCGAGGGTGCCGGTCGTCGGGAGGTCGGCGCGCCCTGCGAGCCAGTCGAGCGCGCGTTGTTCCGAATCGATGGCGCGGACATGGAATCGACGTCGCAGGAGCTCCACGGTGTCGCGCCCCTCGCCGCAGCCGAGATCGACCGCCGTCCGCATCCGGCGCGCGCCGAACTCCTTCTCCCAGGCATCGAGTGCGCGGACGAGCGTCTCGCGCGGCGGGTTGCCCGAGACTGCCTTATAGTATTCGTCCCAGCTCGTGAACCCCGCGATGCAGGTCATGTCCGATCCTCGAGCGCGCACCAGACGGGCGTGTGATCGGACGCCTTCTCCTTGCCGCGCGGGCCCTTGTCGACCCCGGCATCGACCAGGCGGTCCGCCGCCTGCGGGCTCAACAGCAGGTGGTCGATGCGGAGCCCGTGGTCACGCTGCCACGCGCCGCCCTGATAGTCCCAGAAGGTATAGACATGGGGCTCGGGATGAAAGGCGCGGACGGCGTCGGTGAGCCCGAGATGGAGGATCGCGCGGAAGCGCGCGCGCGATTGCGGACGGCACAGCGCGTCCGCGGTCCAGCCGGCCGGATCGTAGACGTCGATGTCGGTCGGGCACACGTTGTAGTCGCCGCCGAATACGACGATCTCCTCGTGCGCGAGGACGGATCGCACGCGCTCGCGCAGGCGGTCCATCCAGGCGAGCTTGTAGTCGTATTTCTCGCCCGGCGCCGGATTGCCGTTGGGCAGATAGATCGACGCGACGCGCAACGCGCCGGTGAAGGCCTCGATATAGCGCGCCTGGACATCCTCCGGATCGCCGGGGAGGCCGGTCGTCACGTCCTCGATCGGCGTCTTCGACAGGATCGCGACGCCGTTGAAGTTCTTCTGCCCATGGGTCGCGATGTTGTAGCCGAGGTCCTCGATCTCGAGCCGCGGGAACCCGTCGTCGACACATTTGATCTCCTGCAGGAGCGCAATGTCGGGCGCGGCCTCCTTGAGCCATTCGAGCACCCGCGGCAGTCGCGCGCGGACCGAGTTGACGTTCCAGGTCGCGATGCGGGTCATGAACGGGGCGGCTCCATCCCGGGGATCACGCGCGGGCGCGCGGCGCGGCGGGCCCGAGGCCGACGAGCCGTCGAGGTGTCTCAGGCATGGTTGCGCGGGTCAAGCCTTCGTGCGCGCCCGTCGGTCGATCGTCCCGGCCGGCTCAGCCGACCGAGAACGACGTGCCGCAGCCGCAGGTCGAGGACGCGTTGGGATTGCGCACGGTGAAATAGGCGCCGATCAGCTCCTCGGCGAAGTGCAGCTCGGCGCCGGCGAGATAGTCGAACGACACATCGTCGACCACCACCTTGACGTCGTCGTGCTCCACCACGCGGTCGTCCGCGTTGACGGCATCGTCGAACGCGAAGGAGTACTTGAAGCCCGAGCAGCCGCCGCCCGAGACGGCGACGCGGAACACCATGCCGGCATTCTCCGGCAGCGACAGCAGCACCGCGATCCGCCTCACGGCGGCGGGGGAAAGCGACAAAGGAGGGGCGACGCGGCTGTCGTCCATGAGATGCTCACTGGCAACGGGCTTAAGCTGGCGGCACGGCTCACTATCTAGGGAGCCGGCACGCTTCGGTCAATCTGGCGCCCGCCGGCCTCACCCGGGCGTTAACCGGGATCATACCGGCTCCCGCTCCGGTTCCGAAGGAATCGGATATGGATTAGGTTGAGCCATGGCCAACATGCCCGGCGTCCGGCCCGAGCGCGGGCACGCACCCTATGCGTGTCTCGCCGCGCGCTCGCGCGGGCGTCTCCACGCCGAGGATGAGAGCCCGACCCGGACCGCTTTCCAGCGCGATCGCGACCGGATCATCCACTCGACCGCCTTCCGCCGGCTCAAATACAAGACCCAGGTCTTCGTCTATCACGAGGGCGACCACTACCGGACGCGGCTCACCCATAGTCTCGAGGTCGCCCAGATCGCCCGTTCGCTCGCCCGCGCATTGGCGCTCGACGAGGACCTCGCCGAGGCGCTCGCCCTCGCGCACGACCTCGGCCATACGCCGTTCGGCCACGCCGGCGAGGAGGCGCTGCAGGAGGTGATGCGGCCCTATGGCGGCTTCGACCACAACAGCCAGACGCTCCGCATCCTGACCCGGCTCGAGGCGCGCTATGCCGAGTTCGACGGCCTCAACCTGACATGGGAGACGCTCGAAGGCGTCGCGAAGCATAACGGGCCGCTGATCCGGCGCGCCGCGGAGGCTCCTCAGCTGCCGTGGGCGGTCGCCGAGTACGCGAGCCGGCACGATCTCGAGCTCGACACGCATGCGGGCGCCGAGGCGCAAGTCGCCGCCATCGCCGACGACGTCGCCTATCACACCCACGACATCGACGACGGGCTCCGCGCGTGGCTCTTCGCGGTCGACGATCTCCGCGACGAGCCGCTCGTCGGTCCGCTGCTGGTGGCGGTCGATCGGCGCTATCCCGGGCTCGAGAGCGCCCGTCTCGTGCACGAGACGACGCGGCGGCTGATCGATCTCCTGGTCAACGACATCCTGGCGGAGACCGGGCGCCGGCTCGACGCACTCGCGCCGCAATCGCCCGACGACATAAGGCGCCACGATCACCCGGTGGTCGGGTTCTCGCCGGCGATCGCCGAGCGCAATCTGGGATTGAAGCGGTTCCTGTTCGACCGTATGTACCGCCACTACAAGGTCAACCGGATGACCAGCAAGGCTCGGCGGGTGGTGCGCGATCTGTTCGGCCTTCTGCACGCCGAGCCCGAATGCCTTCCGGCCGATTGGCGCCGCGCCGCGGAGGGGCTCGACACGGCGGGCCGCGCGCGCCTCGTGTGCGACTACATCGCCGGCATGACCGACCGCTTCGCCGTCGACGAGCACCGTCGCCTGTTCGATCTCTACGAAAGCAACCGATGAACGTGTTCCAGACCTTTCGCGACCTCGTGGTCGAGACGCTCGGCGCGCTCGCCGCCGCCGGCAGCCTGCCGGCGGGGCTCGATCTCGCGCGCGTCGCGGTCGAGCCGCCGCGCGATCCGGCGCATGGCGATGTCTCGACCAATGCCGCGCTCGTCCTCGCGAAGAACGCCGGCCAGAAACCGCGCGCGATCGCCGAGCTCCTGGCGGCGCGTCTTGGCGCCCATCCCGACGTCGCCGAGGCGGCGGTCGCGGGCCCCGGCTTCGTCAATCTCCGGCTCCGCGATCCGTTCTGGCAGGCGCAGGTCCCGGCGATCGTCGCCGCAGGTACCGGCTACGGCGCATCCACGATCGGCCGAGGCATCGCCGTCAACATCGAATACGTGTCGGCCAACCCGACCGGGCCGATGCATGTCGGACACGGCCGCGGCGCCGTCGTCGGCGATGCGCTCGCTGCCCTCCTCGCCAAGACCGGGTTTCGCGTCACGCGCGAATACTACATCAACGACGCGGGCGCCCAGGTCGACGTGCTCGCGCGCTCGGCCCATCTCCGCTACCTCGAGGCGCTGGGCGAGGAAATTGGCGCGATCCCCGACGGGCTCTATCCGGGCGATTATCTGAAGGATGTCGGGCGCGCGCTCGCCCGACGCGACGGCGATCGCTGGCGCGGCCGGCCGGAGGCCGAATGGCTCGCACCGGTCCGCGACGCGGCGATCGCGGCGATGATGGCGCTCATCCGCGAGGATCTCGCCGCACTCGGCATTCATCACGACGTCTTCACCTCCGAGCGCGCGCTCCACGCCGCGGGCGCGATCGACGAGGCGGTCGCCCTCCTCGAGAGCCGCGGCCACATCTATGTCGGCGTGCTCGAGCCGCCCAAGGGCCGGGTGCCCGACGACTGGGAACCGCGGCCGCAGACCCTCTTCCGTGCCACCGCATTCGGCGACGACGTCGACCGGCCGCTCCGGAAATCGGACGCGAGCTGGACCTATTTCGCCGCCGACATCGCCTATCACCGCGACAAGTTCCGCCGCGGATGCCCGGTGATGATCGACGTCTGGGGCGCCGACCACAAGGGCTACGTCAAGCGGATGGAGGCCGCCGTCGCGGCTGTCACCGAGAGGGCCGCGACGCTCGATGTCCGCATCTGCAATCTCGTCCATCTCCTCGACAAGGGCGAGCCGGTCAAGATGTCGAAGCGCGCAGGCACGTTCGTCACGCTGCGCGAGGTCGTCGACGAGGTGGGGAAGGGCGTCGTCCGCTTCATGATGTTGACGCGAAGCAACGAAGCCGCGCTCGATTTCGATCTCGCCAAGGTGGTCGAGCAGTCGAAGGACAACCCCGTCTTCTACGTCCAGTACGCGCATGCGCGCGCGGCCTCGGTCCGGCGCAACGCGGCCGAGGCGTTCGCCGGCGCCGCGCTTGACGATTCGACGCTCGCATCGGCTGATGTGACACACCTCACGGTCGCGGAAGAACTCGCGCTCGTCCGGCTCCTCGCCGCGTGGCCGCGCGTCGTCGAGACCGCGGCGACCGCACACGAACCCCACCGAGTCGCGTATTATCTCGCCGAGGTCGCGGCCGGCTTCCACGGGCTTTGGAACAAGGGCAATGAGACGGAGAGCCTCCGCTTCATCGTCGCATCCGACAGGGCGCTCAGCCTCGCCCGCCTCGCGCTCGTGCGCGCGACCCAGATCGTCATCGCCTCGGGTCTCGCCGTGATGGGCGTCGACCCAGTCGAGGAGCTTCGTTGATGGCCCGTATCGGTCCGCTCGACAACGACCGACAGCTGATGCCCTACGATCCCGATCGCCGCCCCGTCGGGCGCGCCCGCCGACGTCTCCTCACCGCGCTCGTCGCGCTCGTCGCGCTGGGCGGCTTCGGCGGGGTCGCCTACCACTTCTATGAGAAGAACCGCGATGCCGCGATGGAAGGCATCGTCCCGATCCTGAAGGCGGTCGAGGGGCCGACCAAGGTCAGGCCCGAGACGCCGGGCGGCATGCAGGTGCCCAACCGCGACCGCGAGGTCTATGGCCTGATCGACAAGAACGCGCCGGCGCCGAAGCCGCGGGTCGAGCAGCTTCTGCCGCCGCCGGAACAGCCGGTCGAGCGGCCGATCGAGCGCGCGCCCGAGCCGCCGCCGGTCGAGAACGTCGCCGAGGCGAAGCCGCCGGCCGGACCCGTCGCCGCGGCGCCGC
>Ga0194132_10002002_pt1 | contig 39620 bp, 34 predicted proteins | sample TA2KigOf80mmetaG_FD_148612 | JGI IMG/M metagenome (GOLD analysis project Ga0194132, IMG submission 148612) | Freshwater microbial communities from Lake Tanganyika, Tanzania - TA2015054 Kigoma Offshore 80m | ecosystem: Environmental > Aquatic > Freshwater > Lake | place: Tanzania: Lake...
GCTTACAGAGAGGCACCGGAAAACATCACCTCAGCAAGACGCTACGCCAAGTCAACAGCCCGATCAAGCACCGACGCGACGCCGATCACTCAGGTGGCCCGCGTCTCCATCGGTGCATAATTTAGGTGCCAAGCCCCAGAACCGCCTCATCGTATTCATCCGCTGGGCGATTCAGTACTTCACTTTCAACCGCGGTGCCCGCGTCATCAACGTCGAGAGGACGCCTTAGTTAGGCAAGGACATGGGCCTTTTCAGACGCCGCCCACGCACGCATCGCGAAGCCGTCGACAAGCTGATCGCGGAGATCGACGGCCTTGATCTGCTGAAGAACCTCGTCTTCCGCCGCATCTGGGTCATTGCCGCCGTTGTCTTCCTCGGCGCCGTGTCTCTGCTGATGTTCGCCGTGCGCCAGCGCCGCGTCGAGGCCCGGCCTCCGGCTCCACGTCCCCCCGTCCTTCGTCCCAACCTCAATAGGCCACGTGCGTGCGCGATCAATCCTACACTTTGGCCGGATCCGGGTGCACCCAGGGAGCCCGGTACGGCCGCTTGAGCAACCGGTTCGCTTCCTCGTCTCCCGTGACTCGCTGAAGCTTGGGATCCCACGCCAGCGTCCGCTCCAACTTCATCGACAGATTCGCCAGAATGCAACTCGTCGTTGAGATATGGCCCTCTTCAATGTCCGCCACCGGCCGCGACCGGTTGTCGATCGCCACGAGAAAATCCTTCATGTGGCCCCGGATGGCCGGCGCCACGTGCCGCTCCAGGTCCTTTTCCGTGCGGTCTTCCGGGTACTGTTCGAACTCGTAGGTCACGTCCTTGTGCACAGCCTGAGAGCCCTTCTCAAGCGGGATGTAGTCGTACATCATTACGCTTGTCTTCAGCGTCCCTTGGTCTCCGTAGAACGTGCAGCCCCACGGATACTGCGGGTCGTTCGGGTGCCCCCACGCGCGGTGCTGCCAGACGATTTTCAGGTCGTCGTACTCGAATGTCGCCGTCTGCGTGTCGGAGATGTTGGATTTGCTGGCCGTGTCCTGCAGGATGCCGCCTGTCGATGAGACTCGCTTGGGCCAGCCCAGGCCCAGCATCCACCGTGCCTGATCCAGCATGTGGATGCACATGTCACCCACGATGCCGTTGCCGTACTCCATGAACGCCCGCCAGCGCCGCGGATGCACCCACTCGTTGTATGGCCGCATCGGTGCGGGCCCAGTCCACATCTCGTAATCCAGGTGTGCCGGCGGCGAGGTGTCTGGCGGATTTCCGCGCGCACGCATGTGGTAGTAGCAGTAGATCTCAACCAGACCCACCCGCCCCAACTTGCCCTGATTGATGAACCGGTCGCGAGCTTCAATCAGATGCGGGGTGCTCCGCCGCTGCGTGCCCACCTGCACCACGCGCTTGTACTTGCGCGCAGCTGCAACCATCGCCTGGCCCTCCACCACATCCACGCCAATCGGTTTCTGCACCCACACGTCGAGCCCGGCCCGCATGGCGTCGATTGCCGGCAGTGCGTGCCAGTGGTCCGGCGTGTCGATCAGCACCAGGTCCAGGTCCTTCTGTTTCAGCAACTCGCGGTAGTCGTGGAAGATCCGGGGCTTCTTCTTCGATGCCTGACGAGAAGCGATGATGTCCCCCGCTTCCTCCGCCATGCGCTTGTCGACATCGCAAACCGAGACCACCTCAACGGGGGCAATCTGGATCAGGCGCAGCAGGTCGCACTTGCCATACCAGCCAGGCCCGATGATTCCAACCCGGCGCTGTTTGCCGGCCGTCTGCGCAGCGTATCCACGAACTGCCGCCATACCGGCGGCGGAGGATTTGAAAAAGTGGCGTCGATCCATGGCGTTGAGAGGGTCGCGCGGAGCGGCCGGACCCTCCGTATCATTGTAGTGGACTCGCTATCGGGCCAGCAGATCGGCGATGCCCGACAGCTGTTCCATGGTGTCCTCCTGAGACGATCTCTCTTCGGGGGTCTGGCGCAGGAACTTGTTCAGTTGCTCCTGCCCCCGGATCACCGCGTCGATCCGTGGATTGCTCCCGTTGACGTAGGCGCCGAGTGAGATCAGATCCTCAGCCCGCTGATAGGCCGCCATCGACTCGCGAACCACCTGCGCGGCCTGCTTCTGCTGCGGGGTCGAGAGCTTGCCGGCCAGCCGGCTGATGGACTGCAACACGTCGATCGCCGGGTAGTGGCCCGCATGCCCCAGTTGGCGTGAAAGGATGATGTGGCCGTCCAGTATTCCTCGTGTCGCATCGCTGATCGGCTCGTTGAAATCGTCGCCTTCCACCAGCACCGTGAAGAAGCCGGTGATCGAACCGCTGGAGAAGCATCCCGCCCGTTCAAACACCCGCGGCAGCAGATTGAAAACCGAGGGTGTGTAGCCCTTCTGGCTCGGCGGTTCCCCGGCTGCCAGGCCCACTTCCCGCTGCGCCATCGCCAGGCGGGTCACGGAGTCGAATACCAGCAGCACATCCCGGCCCTGGTCGCGAAAGTACTCGGCGATCGCCAGCGCGACGAACGCAGCGCGAATCCTCAACGGCGCGGGCCGGTCCGAGGTAGCAGCTACCACAACCGACTTGGCCAACCCCTCAGGGCCCAGATCGTGCTCAATAAACGACCGCACCTCGCGATTGCGCTCTCCAATCAGAGCAATCACGGTCACCGCGGCCGAATTGTGCCGGCACATCGAACCTAATAGCGTGCTCTTGCCCACGCCGCTCCCGCCAAACAGTCCGATGCGCTGGCCCTTTCCACAGGGCAGCAGACTGTCGATTACACGGATACCGGTTACCAGGGGCTGATCGATATGCTCGCGATCCAGCGGACCGGGAGGTTGCCGGAATAGTTCGTAACTCGTCTCGGCGGCAATCGGCGGACCGTAATCCATCGGCTCGCCAAAGCCATCCAGCACTCGGCCCAGCAGCGCCGGGCCCACGGGAACCCGGGATGCGTCGTTCCGGCTGATGATCGGCGCGCCAAGTTGGATACCGGCTGTCTCCTCGAGCGGCATCGATAGCACGCGCCCGTCGCGGAATCCCACTACTTGCGTTCGAATTGCCCGGCCGGAGCCCAAGGGGATCTCGCAGAAGTCGCCAATGGCGGCCGCCGGGCCGCGGGATTCGATCAACAACCCCGCCACGTTATCCACCGTGCCGGTCCACCGGCTGTAGTCGCGCTGGTCCAGCAGGTTCAGATAGGGCAGGGCAGTGAAGGGCGTCACGGCTGCCTCCGCACATGATCGATGAAGCCGCGCTCAATCTCTTCAAGCTGCGTGGCGATTGAGGCGTCCAGAGTGCCTCGTGCCGTCTCAAACAAAACGGATCCGCGCTCCAGAGCCGGGTCGGAGACGATCTCAATCCGCTTGGGCAGGCCAAGGGGTGCAAGCCGTTCTTCCACCAAATTGCGGTCGGCTGGACTCAGCCGTACGCGGTGCAGCTCACGTTGGTCCAGTTTGTCCAGACACGCCCGGATTAACCCCTGCAGGGCCGCGGCGTCGACCGCCAGTTCGCGATGCAGAATGCGCCTGCCGATGGCCACTGAAAGCCGGACGACATCCTCCTCTGCCTCCTTGCGAAACGTACGCCGGCAGAGTGCCAGGTCTTCAATGGTCCGAGACAGCCGGGAAAGCAGCGGGTCCAACTCGCGCCGGGTTTGAATCACGCCATTCTCGAACCCCTCGGCTCGCGCCGCCCCGGCCGCAGCGGAGGCGGCGCGGGCGCGTTCCTGCTCCGCCGCTTCCAGGCTTGCTTCAGCACGTGTCTTCTCGCCGCGCACGCTCGTGAGTTCGGATTGCAGCCGTGTTGTCTCGAACTCAAGCTCGCGGATCCGGCCCGCCTGGCGCTGGATCAGGTCCAGCAACTCGGGGTCGATCCCCGGAACGGGAGGGTGTGCCGCCGCTGCATGGCCTGGCTTAGCCCCTGTGGTCTGGCCTTGTCTAGCGTTGTCCTGCCGCGCCCGGGCCGGTTCGGACTCCGGGTCTCCGGGCTCATCCACCGAGCCGGGCAGTTTCCATTCAAACGGCTCCACCAGTTGCCTGGCCTGGCCTTCAAGAACTCGCGCAGACATGGATTAGCGCCTAGACGACATACTGGTCGCCACCGCCCCCGCCTTTCAGGCTCAGCACACCTTCTGCCTCAAGCTGCCGCACCACGGCGATGATCTGCTGTTGGGCCGCCTCCACTTCCTTGATCTTCACCGGCCCCATCGCCTCCATGTCCTCCTTCAGCATCTCGGCGCCACGTGCGGACATCGCCTTCAGGAAGTTGTCCCGCAGCTTTTCCGACGTGCCCTTGAGTGCCACGGTCAGTACCTTACGGTCCACCCGCGACAGCACTTCCTTGATGCCGTTCTCGTCCAGCAGCAGAAGATCCTCGAAGACGAACATCAGGTGCCGGATCGTCTCCACCAGTTTGGGATCGGCCTGCTCCATGCCCTCCAGAATCTCCTTGCTCGACGTCGAGTCCAGCCGGTTGAACATCTCGGCTACGGCTTTCACCCCGCCCGTCTGTTCCCTGTTGACCTCGCCCAGTTCCCGGATCTTCATCGTAATAATCGTGGCGATCTTCGTCATGATCTCAGGCGAAATCTGATCCAGATTCGCCATGCGCACCGAGACGTCGGAGCGGATGTCGGCCGGCAACGACGACAGCAGACCCGCCGCCTGCACCGCATTCAGATGCGACAGAATCAGGGCGATCGTCTGCGGGTGCTCGGAGTGAATGAACTTGGCAAGCTGCTGCGGGTCCGCCTTCTGCAGCATGTCGAAACTCATCGTCTCCCCGCCCAAGGCCTTCAACAACCGGTCGAGCTTGCGTTTCCCTTCAACCGGACCGAAGGCCGTATGCAGCACCTTGCGGGCATAATCCAGGCCGCCCCGGATCATGTAATCGTGCGCCACCGACAACTGATAGAACTCTTCCAGAACAATTTCCGCGAGTTCTCCGCTCACGCTGGCCACGCGCGCCACCTCGCGGCTGATCATCTGGATCTCGTCGTCGTCCATGTGCCGCAGCACAAGAGCGCTCGTCTCCTCACCCAGGCTCACCAGCAGCGTGGCCGCCTTTCGCGTGCCCGACATCCTCGCCGGAATTGCTTCTACATTGGTGACCACCGGCTACCTCCTACAGATCGTCCTTGATCCAGGTCTTGAGGATCTGGGCCACGGATTCCGGATCCTTCTTCGCCTCTTCGGCCAGGTACTTCCCGAGCACTTCGCCTCGCTTGGTCTTCACAGGAGGCAACTTCAGCGCCTTGATGGCTTCCTCCTCCAGTTTCCGTTTCTCCTTCTCCTGCTCCTTCATCTTGCGTTTGAGCAGTCTCTTGGGATTAAACGTGCTTGAAGCCACCTCCTCTTCTTCCTCTTCCTCCTCCTCGGGTTCCTCGTCCTCTGGTTCCTCGGGATCCTGCCCGGAGTCCTCACCAGCTGCCTCGCCGTCAGCCCTGGTCGGATGGTGCTTGCGGCGCCGCTTCGGTCCTTCGCCTTCCACCACCCCCACACCGCCCTCGCCAGCGGCACTCTCGGCTGATAGGGCTTCCAGCCCGCTAACCTGCATCGCGGCATTCACCGCGCCCGCGGCCATTGCCATTGCCTGCGAGTTCTCCAGCGCCAACTGAGCCGCCCGCGCGCCCTCAAGCGCCTTCTGGAGCTTGGAGTCATGCAACTCGGCGAGCTTTCTGGCCTGCGTTTCAAGCGCTGCCGTCATCTGCGCCATCCCTTTCCGCTTGGTCTTCTTCAGCATGAAGAACATCAACCCGGCCACCAATAAAATTGTCAGTGCAGATAGCCCCAAAAGGGTGCGAATATCGCGCAGCGGTGCCGGTAGCCAGGCCGGCCATGGGCTTTGCGCGGGTGCCGGAAGCTCGCCCGGAGGCGCCGAAGTGAAGTTCGTTTCGAACGGCACGTTCGACACCGCTACAAGGTCTCCCCGCTGCCGGTCGAACCCGGAGATCGCCTCCACCGCCGAACGGATCTGATCCAACTGTGCCTGGGGCCGAGGTGTCACCGTGCGCCGCGCGTTGCGGCCCTCGCCGTTCCAACTCACCTGGTGATCCACCAGAACACCCACCGACACCCTTTCAATCCTCCCCTCCGGCGTCCGCTGCATTGTTTTTCTTTCCGCCGTGTCGTAACGCGTCTTCTCGCTACGAGTCGTGCCCTCATTCCGGTTGTTGGCCACTCGCGCCGGAGGACGCGGCAGATTGGTGGGCGTGCCGGGAATTCCTCCAGTCGAAGTCTGCTGCTTTTCGGTCTCGGTACGCTCGGCTTCCGTCAAAACCGACTTCGTCGGGTCAAGGGTCCGCTCATCCATGTCGCTTGATGTGAAACTTACCTGCACGGTCACATCTGCGCTGTAGTGGCTCGGCCCAAGGCTCCGGTCCAGCGCGTTCTTTACCTTCTCACGCCACATCTTCTCCACCCGCTCGTGAAACTCGATGCGCCGCTGGTAAAGCCGCCGCTCCAAATCGTCCTCGGTCTTCTTTTCCTCGGCGTCCAATAGGTCCCCCCGGCCGTCAATGATCGACACGCCGTCCGGTTCAAGGCCTCCCACCGCGCTCGCCGCCAGGTGCTTCAATGCCCGCACATGCTTCGGCGCCAGCTTTCCGTCATTCTTCAAGTGAAGGACAATACTCGCCTTGCCCTTCTGGTCCAAGCCCTCAATAGGAGATCGCTTCGGAAACGAAAGATGCACCCGGGCCCACTGCACCGGCTCCAGCAGCCCAATGCTTCGCTCCAACTCGCCCTCCACCGCCCGCTGAAGCTTCACCTGCTGGTCGGATTCCGTCTCCCACACATTTACCTTGTCGAAGATGCTCCAGCCCGGCCGTGTCCCATTCTTTGGCAACCCCGCGCCCGCCATCTCCAGGCGCAGCATCGGAATCTGATCGCGCGGCACAAACACAGCCCGGCCATCCTCATCCAGCGTGAAGTGAACGTTCCGTTCCCGCAGCCGGCCCACCACCGCGCTCGCGTCTTCCTGGTTCAGGTTCATATACAGCGGACCCAACCCCGTGCCGGGGTCCCGTCGCGTGCTGTACGCCAGTCCGGCCGCCACCGCCAGCGCCGCCAGGGGCAATGAGACCTTCTGCCACGGCTTCAACCCGCCCCAGAACAATCGTGCCTGCTCACCGATGCCAGCCAAAGCCGCTTACACACCCGCCTTGCCCCGGCCGCGGCCGGAAAACTGGAAAACTTGTGCTCCCATCGACAACACCCTCAAAGCTGCGTCCGCATCACTTCCTGGTAAGCCTGCATCAGCTTGTTGCGCGTCTGCATGAACATCTCAAAAGTGAGTTCGGCTTTTTGCACAGCGAGCGTTACCTGGTGAATCTCTTCGTTTTCGCCCCGAAGGAATGCATCCACCGCCGCCCGCGCCTCGGACTGGGCGCCGTTGGTTGTATCGATCGCCTGCTTGAGCACACCCTCGAAGAACCCCGCGCCCGATTCCGCGAACGGTTGGGCAAGTCTTTCGGCCCCCGCCACGGGCGGCCGGCCGGTCATAGCGCCTACGGTCATCGTTCACTCCTTCGCGATCACTAACGCAACAAATCAATCGAGCGGTTGATCATGTCCTTGACCGCCTGCATCGCCGCCACATTGGCCTGATAACCACGGCTCGCGCTCATGAGGTCAACCATATCCTCGGCAGGATTCATCTTCGGGAACAGGACATAGCCCTCCTTGTCGGCGTCTGGATGCCCCGGGAGATACCGCCGGTCCGGCTCCCGGGGATCTTCCATCACCTCCGCTACCTTGACCCCCGTCATCTCCTCACCCATCTCCATTCGAAACACGCCCGCAAATGGGATCAGTTCGGTATCGGTCTGAAACACGGTCTCCTTGCGTCGGTACGGCCCCCCCTCCGGCGTACGTGTCGTGTCCGCGTTCGCCAGATTTTCCACCAGAACCTGAGTCCGCACCCGCTGGGCCCCCATCCCGGAAGCGCTCACCGAAAGACTGTTGAAGAGACTCATCCGTTACGTTCTTCCTGAATCGCCGACCGCACTGCCCGGATCTCGGTCCGCATCAATGACGTCATCAGGTTGAACCGGATCGCGTTTTCAGCCAGTAAACGAGCCTCCCGGTCCACGCTCACGTTGTTCCCGTCGTTCTTGCCACGCAGCCCCTGCGCCTCGAAAACTTGCGGTGATTCCCCTTCCGCCAAAGTCATAAACTCGTACTGGAAGTCGATATCTTTAGTGAGGTACCCGGGCGTATCCGCGTTCGCGATGTTCGCCGTCACCAGCTTCTGACGGGCGCTCAGAAGATCCATGTAGCGTTCGAGTTGTCCGGCAATCGGGTTCAGCATCGCCGGTTGCCCTTGCACCCCATGGGCCAAAGTCCGGATGCTGTGGGCAATGGGTCAGATGCCCGGCCGCGAATGCTTCGAAAGGCCTCTGCCCCGCACCGAAACTCTCTCCCAGGCTGACGAAAGCTTGCCTGGTGGCAGACTTTCGTCAGTCGCCGCGGTGCGATGCTTCAACGGGAAAATCTTGCTAGGAGAACTTCACCAGCGTCTGCCGCTCCACCTTGGATGCGTCGATTTCGATGCCAAATCCGGGCAGGGCGGGCAGCGTGATCTTGCCCGCCACCGGATGCGGGACGTTCTTATCGAAGTGATAGTAGGAGCGCATCTTCAGGATGAGGTACTCCACCAGCGGGCACGTCATGGGCGACTGGCTGGCCACCACATGCAGAGCCGCATGCAGGTTGTGCCCGTGCGGGATCACCTGGGCGTCATAGGCGCTGGCAATGGAACAGATCTTCACCAGTTCGCTCACGCCGCCGCACCATTCCGGATCCGCCTGGACCACTGTGATGGCGCCGGCCCGCAGATAATCCAATACCTCCCAGCGGCCATAGAAGTGTTCGCCCGAAGCCACCGGCACGGACGTGCCCCGCCGCAACTCGGTAAAGCTCTGGATCTTGTCGGCGGCGAATGCCTCTTCTATCCAGCGCGGACGGTAGGCTTCCACCTGCTTGGCCCACGCCAGGGCGTACATCAGATCCCAGCCCATGAAGGCGTCAAACATCAGATCCACTTCATCACCAACGCTTTCGCGGAGGTGGCGCACCATTGCCACGTTCTTCTTCAGTCCGGCTGCACCATCGCCCGGGCCCCATCCCATAAACCATTTCTGATGCTGAAAGCCCGCGTCCGCCAACTGCTTCGAGCGTGACCGCACCTTGTCGGGTTCAAGGGAATAACCCAGACAACTGCCATAGACCGTCACCGGATTGCGCGTGGGCCCGCCCAGAAGTTGATAGACCGGAGCATTGAAGACCCGGCCGCGCAAATCCCACAGGCAGTTGTCGATCGCGCTGATGGCCATCATGTAGTGGCCGCGGCGGGAGTGCCGGTTGGAACGATGCAACTGGTCCCAGACCCGCTCAATGGCCAGTGCGTCCCGGCCCATGAGAAGTGAGCGCAGTTGCTGATCGACGACAATGGCCGCTTCCTTATCGATGGGTCCGTAGATGCCCTCGGCGCCGCCGTCGGTACGGATCTTGAGGTACAGCGCGGAGACCGGCGCGTTCACCTTGCGGGGCGTGCCGTCGCGATACTCCTTGGGGCGAGCGTCGTCATAGACATGGGCCGGATTCGCCTGATGCTGCCGGTCGATGCCTGCCTCAGTTTCGTAATGGCCCTCATAACGCCAGAATTCGATGGCGGCGATCCGCTGTGGCGGGACCGACCAGGCAAGGGGCGCGGCGCCGAGCAGCGGCAAAACCTGGCGTCGGGACGTTTTCATTCGTAAACACTCCTGCGAATTGCTAAAGGGCAGGACCAATCATATCCGGTTCTTGGCAAGAAGGGTGCCCTCTTGTATTCCAGTCCCGCGCAGGTGATTGACAGTTCATCCGGGTCCGTATCTCCGGAATTCGGACCCTGGATGCCGCCTAATCGGACCTCAGAAACAACCGGCTCGGAAATTGCCAGTTGACGTGGGCCTCGCATTTCGGTAAAGATAAGCACTACGGTTGAGAAAACCGGAGGTTCGCCTTCGGTCGAAGTAGGATTGCTCCTCTGCCCGGCAATCCTCGCCTTTCAGTTCCCTTCTGCCAGGCTCTCGTTGATTGGTTCGGTGTTAAGCAGGGCAGGCAGAAGGAAGGGGTCCCCCGGCCCCTTGGAGAGTGCAACTTGAAGAGGCTTTTCGTAGGCAACCTGTCCTATCGTGCGAACGAACAGGACATTTTCGATTTCTTTACGCGCCAGGGTTATGCCGCTGACAATGTCAGTGTCATCCGCGACCGCCAGACTGGCGAATCGCGGGGCTTCGCGTTCGTCGAGATCAACGACGACGATACGGCGGACCGGGCCGTGGGAGGCTGCAACGGGCAGGAGTTGATGGGCCGCAAGCTCGTCATCAACGAAGCGCGTCCGATGCAGGCGGGTGACCGTCCGCCCCGCCGCGATGGCGGCGAGCGCCGTCACCGCTACTAAAACGTTTTAGCAATTGAAGAACGTGCGGCCTTCCGGTTCGATTCCCTCCGCGGAACTGACCTGGAAGGCCGTTTTGCTTGGACTGCTCCTGGCCTTTGTCTTCGGCGCCGCCAACGCTTATCTGGGCATGCGCGCCGGTCAGACCGTGGCTGCCACCATCCCCGCCGCCGTCATCGCGATGGCCGTGTTCCGACTGCCGCGCTTCCGCGGAACCCTGCTGGAACAGAACATCACCCGTACCGCGGCCAGCGTCGGAGAAGCCCTGGTGGCCGGCGCCATCTTCACCATCCCTGCTTTTGTACTCATCGAAACCGGGCAGGGCAGCCTCTGGCGCGATCTGCGTTCCCACTACTGGGAAGCCAGTTTCATTCTTCTGGCCGGCGGCCTGCTGGGCGTATTCTTCATCGTCATCCTGCGGCGCCCGCTGTGCGTCGACATGAATCTGCCGTGGCCGGAAAGCGTGGCCAGTGTCCAGATTGTTCGCGCCGGGCAGGATTCAGGCGACGCGCCCCGGCTGGTCTTCGGCTCTATGGCCGTGGGCGCGCTGGTTCAATTTCTGAAAAGCGATAAAGGCTTTCAGGTTTTCCGCGAACTCACGGAAGGCTTCATTCTTTTTCCTCGTTCCCTGATCACGCATTTCGATCTCTCCCGCAAGCCCATCGGCAGCGTGGCGCACGCGGGAGGCCTGCCCTGGGCCACCCCGAACCTGTCCCCGGCGCTAATCGGCATCGGTTACATCATCGGGCCGCGCTATGCCTCCATCAACGCCGCTGGTGGCATTCTGGCCTGGTGGATCCTCATTCCGCTGCTGCTCTTCTTCGATCCCGATCTGGCCAACCGGCTGGGCAGCAATGACCATGCCTTGGCCGCGAACACGCTCTGGCTGAACGTGGTGCGGCCGGTGGCCGTGGGGGCCATGCTGGTGGCGGCCGCACATACGCTGTTTTCGATGCGCGAATCACTCACGGCGTCCCTCCGCGGCGCCTGGCGGGCTTCGCTGGCCGCGCAGCGCGGAACTGGGGCCGATACGTCCGAGGCCGATATCCCGATTCCCTGGCTGGTTGGCGGGTGCCTGGTGTTGATCCTGGGCATGACGGCTCTCTATCATCTGTTCACCGGCAGCTTCCTCATCGCGGTGTTGTGCGCGGTGCTGATGACCATCGCCGGATTCCTGCTGTGCGCCGTGGGCGGCTATCTGGTGGGCCTCGTAGGTAGTTCCAACCAGCCGCTTTCCGGGCTGACGCTCACCGCGCTGCTGCTCACCGCCCTGCTCATGGTGGGCGTGGGCGCGGGAGGCGTGGCCGGGTTGACCGCCGTGCTGGGCGTGGCCTCCGTGGTCTGCTGTGCCGCCTCCGTCTCGGGATCGCTGGTGCAGGACCTCAAGGCCGGCCACCTGCTTGGCGGCACACCGTGGAAGATGCAACTCGTCGAAATCATCGCCGTCGTGATGCTGGCCTTCTTCCTCACGGGGCCCATCATCGTGCTGCATGAGGCGAACCTGGCCACCGGCGGCATTGGCGGCCGCGCCCTGCCCGCCCCGCAAGCCGGTCTGATGGCGCAACTCACCCAGGGGATCGTGGGTGGCCAGATGGCGTGGGGTCTGCTGGCCGTGGGCGTGGCGCTGGGCGGTGTGCTGCTTCTGGTTGGGGCCCGCGCTCCGATGCTGATCGCGGTGGGGATGTATCTGCCGTTCGATACCAGCCTAGCCATTCTCGCGGGCGGCGTCCTCAAGTGGCTGTGCGACCGTCTGGCGGCCCAACCCGTTGAGGCCGAAGAACGCGGCACGCTGATCGCCTCCGGGCTCATTGCGGGAGAGGCCATCATGGGGATCGTCCTCGCAGTCACCTTCCTGGCCGGCGTGCCGTCGTTCACCGAACTCCTCACGGGCGCAAGCCCGCTTGCGTTCTGCGAACAATATGGCGGTCTAGCCGCGCTGGCAGGGTTTGCCGTGCTGGCGTGGCTGCTGGTGCGTGTGCCGTCGCGTTACCGGAGCGCCGCCACGCGAACCACGGAATCGTGATACACGCGCTGTGTGGCGCGTTTGAAGTCCTCTTTCCGCGCGTTGTAGATGTCGGTGAAGGTCTGCGGATTCCGGTCCACCAGGGGAAACCATGAGCTCTGCACATGCACCATCACCCGGTGCCCGGTCCGGAAGGTGTGCAGAATGTCCGGCATCCGGAAGGCGATCCGCGACCGCTCGCCTGCCTTGAACGGCTCCGGCTTGTCGAACCCGTTGCGGAACTTGCCGCGGAACGGCTCGCCGCGCACCAGTTGCTGATAGCCCCCCATTCGGACCTGCGCCGGGTTGGGCACAGGGTCCGGATAGTCGTTCGGATAGACATCGATCAGCTTCACGACGAAGTCGCTGTCGGTGCCCGTGGTGGAAACGTTCAGCTCCACTTCAATGGGTCCGGCGAGTGTCAGATCATTTTCAAGCACTTCAGTTTCAAACACAAGCACGTCCGTGCGTTGGGATGCGAAGCGCTGGTCATCCAGCATGTGTTCCCGCGTCATCGTGTTCGAGATGCCCGGGGCAAAGGGCACGGGGCGTGCCGGGTCGCTGATGTATTCCGTGAAGCCAGTGCCAGCCGAGCCGCCCAAAACGTTGCGTTCGCCCAGATAGAATGATCGCTGAGTGGCCGCGCGCGGCGGCCATTCGGCATATCGCCGCCAGACATTGGTGCCGGTCTCGAACACGTAGGCTTCCGGAAGGTCGCCGCCCGGCTTGTCCTTGAGCCACCGCCCGAAGAATGGAAACTCGATCTTTTCCCGGTAGAACTCCGAGGTCTTGGCGTTGAACGAAACGTGACCCAGGGAGGACCCGTCGCTCGACGCCCAGCCGCCGTGATACCACGGCCCCATCACCAGACCGTTCCAGGTGCCCGGCGAGGAACGTTCCACCGCCCGGTAGGTTTCCAGGGTGCCGTAGAGATCCTCGGCGTCGAACCAGCCGCCTACGTTCAGCACCGCCGGGCGGATGGCCTTCAGGTACTGCGTCACGTTCCGGTCTTTCCAGAACGTGTCGTAGATCCCGTGCGTCATCAACTCTTTCCAGAACGGCACCTCATGTTTCAGCAGCTTCTCCTGAATGTCGTTGAGAGTGCCGGTGCGCAGAAAGAGATCGTAGCCGTCTGGGGTGGAATACTCATAGTTCCGGCGCAGTTCGTTGGGTCTGGCATCGGCGCCCGCGCGGCTGTTGGACCAGAACCACCGGAAGGCGTGGGCCAGGTAGAAGGCGCCATTGTGGTGGAAGTCGTCGCCAATGAACCAGTCGCCCACTGGGGCCTGCGGGGAAACCGCGCGAATGGCGGGGTGCGCGTCGATCATCGTGGTTGACGTGTAGAAGCCTGGATAGGAGATTCCCCACACGCCCACCCGGCCGTTGTTGCCCGGGATGTTCCTTACCAGCCAGTCCACCGAATCCCAGGCATCGGTGGTCTCATCCACGCCGCCTGTCTTTGAGCGCGGCCTGATCTGCTCGAAGGTGCCCTCCGATTTGTAGCGGCCTCGCACGTCCTGATAGACGAAGATGTACCCGGCCTTCTCGAAATGATCGGATGGTCCCAGAGCGGCGCGGTACTGGTCGGCGCCATAGGGCTGCACACTGTACGGTGTGCGCGTGAACATCATGGGATAGGTTTGCGAACTGTCCTTCGGAACGTAGACCGCCGTGAACAGGCGCACTCCGTCGCGCATCGCGATCCGGTATTCGTACTTCGTGTACCTCGCTTTAACAGCCGCCACGTCGGCCTGCAGGGCGAAGGCCAAGGCAAAGGGTACAAGCAGAAGGGCTCTCATGGGAAAGCCAAGCGTACCAAATGCCACTGCCTTGGCGGCGGGATAACCCGAAGGAAAGGCCGTGCGCTCAAACTCCCCGGCGGTCGCCCCACAGCATCACATGGAGCCTCGGCGAAAACCGGTAGCCTCGGCTCTTGCACGCCTCGGCCAACCACACGGAGCGTTCCTCCAGCACTGCGGGTTCGCGTCCTTCCGGCATCAGGACCACGCACCCGGCCGGCGCGCCCACTTCGCTGCGCATCGCTTCCACTTCGTCCAGATCGTTCTCTTCACACACCACGAACTTCAGTTGATAGCCGCACAGCGACATCAACCTCCGCACCACATCCGGCTGCCAGCGCAGTTTTTCGTGGCGCTCTGCCCAACGGCCTCCATCGCGCCGCCAGGGTGTCGAGTTGGCAAGCTTGGGACTGATGCTCATCAGATCGCACTCCACCGGCTGAAACACCGTGCCTGCGGTCTCGATGGTCAGGTGGCGCCCGCTCTCGCGCAGGGCTCGCGACAACTCCACCACATCCGGCATCATCATGGGCTCACCGCCCGTCAGCACCACGTGGCGTGATGCGTGACTGTGCGCCGCCCGGGCAATTTCAGCCACCGTCATCGCCCCGCCCTCCGGTTCCCACGACGTGTACGGCGTATCGCACCAGTGGCACCGCAGGTTGCAGCCGCTCGACCGTACAAACACCGAGGGCACCCCAAGCAGGATTCCTTCCCCCTGTACGGAATGGAAAATCTCGGCGATTCTCATACGCGGTAGGGCAGGGGATCGGCGATTCCCGCTTCGGCGAAACCGGCCCGGCGCAACAGGCAGGAGTCGCACGCGCCGCACGAACGGCCCTGCGCGTCCGGATCGTAGCAGCTATGAGTCAGCGAAAAGTCGAGCCCCAATTCCGCGCCCAGCCGCACGATGCCCGCTTTGGTCAAAGCGATCAATGGTGTATGAATGCGAATCGCCGGCCCCTCTTCCGTGGCCGCCCGGGTGGCCAGGCGCGCCATCTTTTCGAAGGCCTCGATGAACTCGGGCCGGCAGTCGGGATAGCCGGAATAGTCGATGGCGTTGACGCCAATGAAGATCCCGCTGGCCCCCAGTGTCTCCGCCCACGCCAACGCCAGCGAGAGAAACACCGTGTTTCGCGCTGGCACGTATGTCACGGGAACGCCTTGAGCCATGGACGCCGTATCCCGGCCCTTGGGCACATCGATGTCTGCCGTCAGGGCGCTGCCCCCGAACAATCGCAGATTCACCGGTACCGTGATGTGATCCCGTGCCCCAAGGCGCTGAGCCACCCGCCGCGCGGCTTGCAGCTCCACCGCGTGCCGCTGGCCATAGTCGAAAGACAGGGCATAGGCCTCAAAGCCGTCGTGCACCGCCTTGGCCAGACAAACCGCTGAATCGAGCCCGCCACTGAGCAGGCAAACCGCTCTATCCCCCATGGCGAATGTCCGGCAGCCACAGCGTCAGCAGCCAGCCGGCCAATGGGAACACCAGCAGGCTGGCCAACGCCGTGTGGAGCGATGTCTGATCGGCCACCCATGCCACCAGCGGCAGAAACAGAATGCCAGCCGTCCCCCACGCAAAGCCCATCATCAGCGACGAGACGGTGCCTGCCTGCGATGGCACCAGATCCTGGCCCATCACCACGTTCACGGGAATGGTGAACAGCAGGGCCGCCCCGCCCAGCATCAGGCCCGGAATCGCGGCCCAATCCGGCCCCAGGAAAAACACAGCCAGCAGCGGTATGCAGGCAAGCATGGAGAACTGAATCACACGCCGGCCGCCGAAGCGGTCCGACGCATGACCGCCAACGAAACCGCCCAGCGCGCCGGCGGCCAGATAGAGCGATAGCGCGAAGTTCGCCTGGGGAATGCCGAATCCTCGTTCCTTGCTCAGGTAAAGCGGCAGAAACTGTGCGAAAGTGATCTGCAAAATGGACCGGATGAACACAAGAAGGAACAGAATGGTGAGCGGCCGCGCTACGGCCCGCAGCGGCTCCCAGTCGAATCGCGTTCGCGTGTGCGTCGTGCGCGGAGCCTCGGGCAGCATCCACAACAGCAGCACCGTGATTGCAATGCCGGGCAGCGCCGCCGTGTAACTCAGATCCAAGCCGAACTGTGTGATTACGCCGGTGAAAAACGTGGGGCCCAGCGCAAAACCCAGCGTGCCGGAACTGATGAACACGGCCATCCAACGGCCTTTGTTCGTTTCAATCGCCGCCGTGGCCCGGGCGGTTGCCTGCGGGTGGAACGCGGCGACACCCACGCCGCCCAGAAACACCAGCGCCACAAGCCAGCCAAATCCTGTCGCCGACCCCAGGGAAGCGATGAAGATGCCCGCTACCGCCGGCGAAAGCGCCGAAAGCAGACGCGTGTGAAAGCGATCGGAGATATAGCCGTAAGCCGGCTGCATGAGCGAAGAGGAAAACACCAGCGTCGACGCCAGGATACCCGCTTGAGTCAGCGTCAGGTTGAGCTTCTGGGCCAGGAACGGCTGGAAGGCGCCGAGCGCGCTGGAGTAGAGGTCGATGAAGAAGTGGCCCAGCGAAAACAGGATCAGTGCCGTGAACCCGGCCTTGGCGCGCGCGGCCTGTCCTTCAATAGGAGGAGCGGCGGCAGTAGGGGACATACTCATGAATCAGGAGGGAAACTTTCATTATACCGGCCCCTCGCCGAGCGGCATCGCACGCTACGATGGGGTGTGCCCATGAACCAGTTGTTCCTGCTCGCCTCGCGCCCCGATGGTGTTCCCGAACCAGCCAACTTCCAATTGGTGGAGGCGCCCGTTCCCGAACTGGCCGAAGGCCAGGTGCTGCTTGAGAACCACTACCTGTCCGTTGACCCCTACATGCGCGGCCGGATCAGCACGGCCAAGTCCTATGCCAAGCCGGTGGAACTCGGTGAGGTCATGACCGGCACGGGCGTGGGTCGTGTGGCCGCGTCGCGCCACGAACGGTTCGTTGCCGGCGACATCGCTGTCGGGCTCACGGGCTGGCAGCGTTATGCGGTGGTGGATGGCTCGCAGCTTCGCAAGTTTGACGCCGCGCTGGTCCCCATCTCAACCGCGCTCGGCGTCCTTGGGATGCCCGGTCTGACGGCGTACTTCGGGCTGACTGATGTCTGCGCTGCCCGTCCGGGCGAAACGGTGATGGTGAGCGGTGCGGCGGGTGCCGTGGGCTCCTACGTCGGCCAGATGGCCCGCATCCTCGGTTGCCGTGTGGTGGGCTCGGCCGGTGGGCCGGAGAAGGTACGGCACGTGCTTGAGGACCTGGGCTTCGAGGGAGCCTTCGACTATAAGGGCACAAGCGATTTGAACGGAGTGCTCAAAGGCCTCTGCCCCAACGGTATCGACTGCTACTTCGACAACACGGGCGGCGCCGTGACAGACGCCGTTTTTCGCCGGATCAATACCGGAGCGCGCATTGCCATCTGCGGGCAGATCGCTTCCTACAATGCGGTTGCCGAAGACTACGGACCTCGCATTTTCAGGACACTGCTGGTCAAGCAGGCGCGCGTTCAGGGCTTCCTGGTCAACCAGTACAAGGACCGCTACCGTGAGGCGTACCCGAAAATTGGCGAATGGCTGCGCTCCGGAAGTCTCACCTACCGGGAGACGATCGTTGAGGGGTTCGAGAAAATGCCGGAGGCGTTCATCGGGCTTTTCAGCGGGCAGAATCTCGGCAAGATGCTGGTGAAAGTGGTTTAGTTTAGCGAACAGGAGTTCCCGCCTCACGGCCGTGACGGCCGGTCCGGAAGCCGCACGCCGAACCACGCGGCCAACCCGCCAAGAGCCACCAGCCCGCCCGCGTACAGCCCCCACTCCCATCCCCAGCGCGCTGCGATCAGGGGTGTGAGCGCGGGCGCCAGGATCCCACCGATGTTGCCGCCCATGTTGAGAATTCCGCAAGCAGCACCCGTGTCCTTGCCGGCGATCTCCAGGGTCGCTGTCCAGAACACCACATCGGACGCCGCGCAGAAGCCCAAGGCCAGCGACATCAGCACCACGCTGGTCACCAGGTCGCTGGCACCCACGCCGGCAAACAGACACACCGCGCTCAAAGCCAATCCGCCCACACCCACTGCCTTCAATCCGCGCCCGCGTCCCAGCCGCACCACCAGACGATCCGCCATCCAGCCCCCCGCTGGCATCAACAGCATCCACGCCACAAACGGCCATGTCGCGTAGAATGCCGTGTCTTGCGCCGGCAGCTTCTTCACCTCGCCCAGGTAGTAGTAGATCCAGTAGAAGAAGATGTACTCGAAGTAGTCGACGGCGAAGTAGCCAAAGGTCAGCCACCGCAGATTGGTGTTTCGCAGCAATCCTCCCCACTCCACACGGGAGCCGGCAACCGCGCCGTGTCCCTCGGTCCCGCCTGCCGCAAGCCACCACGCCAGGCCCGCGGCCACCGTCACCGCACCCGCGGCCGCAAATGACACACGCCAGCCCACCCACGCAATCAATGCCGTCACCAGCATGGGTGAGATCGCTCCGCCCAGCCCGGCCCCGCCGTTCACCAGACCCTGCACACGGCTGCGCTGCGCTCCGCTCATCCACATCGCATTGGCGCGCCCCGTGGATGGATACAACGGAGCGGTCACCACGCCAAACGCCAACCGCAGCACCACCAGAGCCGGTACAATGCCCGCAATCGCCGCCAACCAGTCGAGACCCGCCACCGCCGCCGTTGTGAGACCGGCCCCCACGCCCATCACGGTGAGAACCACCCGCACACCCCATCGGTCGGCCAGCCATCCACCCGCGACCATCAGAATGGTGTAGCTCAGCTGGAATGACGAAAACACAACCCCCATGCGCTCCGGCGTGATGCCGAATTCACGCATCATCGTTGGCGCCGCCACCGAAAGAATGGTCCGGTCAAAATAGCTCAACACGCTGAAGGCACACATCAGCAGCGCGATCGTCCACTGTTTGGCGCTCACCTCGCGCCTCCGGACTGCCGCGAGACGCAGTAGCGGTCCAGCACGTCCCCGTTTAACTCAATCCCCAGCCCCGGTTTCTGCGGTAGCGGCACTTCTCCGTCCACCAGACGCAGCTCTTCGGCCACCAGTTCGCGCCGCAGCGGAGCCTCCGCCAGAGCCGCGGGCAGGAACTCGATGAACGCGCAGTGCGCCGTCGCCGCGCTCAGATGCGCCGACGCGGCAATCCCAATTCCGGTCTTCCAGCAGTGCGGAACAATCAGCCGCCCGCGGTCCGCCGCCAGGTCGCACACCCGCCGGGCCTCCGTCAGACCGCCCACGCGGCCTACATCGGGCTGGGCCACATCCACCTTGCCGCGGTCCATCAGGTCGAGAAACTCGAACCGCGTGTTCTGCAACTCCCCGGCCGCGATCCGAATTCCGGAATGGTCGTGCAGGAACGCGTAGCCGTCCAGGTCATCCAACTGCAACGGAGTCTCCAGGAAGAACAAGTCGAACGGTTCGAGCTGCCGCATCACGCGCAGAGCCTGCTTCGCGTTGGTCCATGAGTAGCAGACATCCACCATCATGCTGAACTCAGGACCTGCTGCTTCACGGCACGCCGCCACCGTCTCCACGATCACGCTATCCGGCTCGTTCAATCCGTTGTGTGCATAGGGGCCCTGCACACACACCTCCATCTTCCCGGCGCGAAAGCCAAGTTCCCGCGCCCGCCGCGTCTTTTCCACCAGGGACTCCCGCTGTTCCCGCGCCGAGTGCCCCACCGGCAGCAGCGACGCATAAGGCGCAATCGCGCTCTTTCGCGCCCCACCCAGCAGTTTCCAGCACGGTACTCCGAGTGCCTTGCCCTTGATGTCCCAGAGTGCCATGTCGATGGCGCCCATGGCGCAGATGCCAAGGCCTCGCCGCCCCGTCATGAAGCTTCCGGTGTACAGCCGGTCCCAAAGTGCTTCTGGTTCCAGGGGGTCCTGCCCCAGCAGCATCTCCTCAAGGCCCAACCCCAAGACGTGCGTGCCACGGGCATGGATCATGGCCTGGGCCACCCACGGATTCGTATCCACCTCGCCGATCCCCGTGATGCCCTCATCGGTATGAACCAGAACAACGATGTCGTCCTGCGCGGACGAACACGCCGCGGCGTCGTAGCCCGGATCGAGAAGCACCAGCGTCTCGATTCCAATGATCTTCATGTCTTGTCTCTCACGATCTTCATGATCTGTCAATGATAAATTAGACAGAGACTATGAAGACCGCTGCCCTGCTGGTGCTGCTGACGGCGGCACTGGGCGCCCAGGAATACGAAACGGCCGTCCGGCCGCTGCTTGCGAAGTCCTGTCTCGCCTGCCACAGCGGCGCCACGCCGCAAGGCGGTCTCGATCTTTCCACCGCTGCCGGTGCGCTCAAAGGCGGCAAGCACGGCGCGGCCTATGTGCCTGGCAACGCCGAGGCCAGCCTGATGGTGACCCGCGTGGTGGGTGGCACCATGCCCCCGGCAGGACTACCAAAGCTCGACTCCACCGCCGTGAGTGCCCTTCGCGCCTGGATTGACCGTCAGAGCGCCGCCCGCGATACAGTCACCGAAGCCGACGTACTGCCCATCTTCCAGATGCGCTGCGTCACCTGCCACGGCAAACGAGTGCAGGAAGCAGGCCTCGATCTTCGCACCCAGGCCAGCCGCTTGAAGGGAGGCAAGTCCGGTCCCGCCCTGGTTCCAGGCCGGCCCGAGGACAGCCTCATCATGCAGAAGATCGGCGCGGGCAAGATGCCGCCGCCCGAAAAACTTTTTGAGGCCTTTGTTCGGCCACCGACCACCCCCGAGGTGGAGAAGCTTCGTGCGTGGATAGCCGCCGGTTGCCCGCCCGAACCCGCGCAGCAGACAGCCGCCGACGAGCCCGCCATACTTCCCAAGGACCGCGAACATTGGGCGTTCACCCCACCCCGGAAGACCACGCCACCCGCGTCCGGCCACGTCGTCGACGCGTTCATCCGGGCCAAACTTGCTTGGAAGGGCTTGCCGCCCGCTCCGGAAGCCTCGCGTCTCACGCTGCTGCGCCGGGCGTACTTCGATGTGATTGGCTTGCCGCCTACGCCTGCCGAGGCCGCGGCTTTTCTCGCCGATACAGCGCCGGGCGCCTGGGAACGTCTCATCGACAAGCTTCTTGAATCCCCTCACTACGGCGAGCGTTGGGCCCAGTTTTGGCTCAACGCCGCCGGTTACTCGGATTCCGAGGGCATCATTGATGAAGACAAGATCCGCCACGACGCATGGCGTTATCGCGATTCCGTCATCCGCGCTCTTAACGCGGATCAGCCCTATGACCGCTTCCTCACCGAGCAGCTTGCCGGCGACGAACTGATCGACTACAAGAAAATCGGCGACGTCACGCAGCGTGAAATGGACACCCTGGCCGCCACCGGCTTCCTCCGCATGACGCCCGATGGGACCTACTCGCCCGCCAATGGCTCCGTCGCGGAGCGGCTTAATGTCATCGCCGACGAGATCGAAGTTCTCAGCACCGCCGTGCTCGGCCTTTCTGTTAACTGCGCCCGCTGCCACAATCACAAGTACGATCCCATCTCGCAGCGCGACTACTACCGTCTTTCCGCCGTACTGCAAACCGCCTTGGACCCCTACGATTGGCTGAAGCCAACCGAACGGCACCTTGAGATCGCCTTCGCCTCGGACAAGGCGGAGGCTGTCCGTGCCAATGAACCCATCGAAGCGGAGATCCGCAAGCTGGAGGCCTCGCCCGAAGCGAAGGAACAGAAAGCCAAAACCGCCATCGCCGCGCTCAAGAAGCGGCTTGTCCCGCCTCCTCGCATTCGAGCCCTGTTTGACATGGGTGGCGACCCCTCGCCAGCCTATCTCCTGCGCCGTGGTGACGCCCAGAACGTGGCCGCGCGGCTTGCCCCCGCTGTTCCGCGCGTTCTTGCCGCCGGGCTGCCGCAATACTCACCCCAGCCGCCGCGCGCCGGCACCAGTGGCAACCGGCTGGCCCTGGCACGGTGGCTCACCCATCCGGACCACCCGCTCACGGCTCGCGTCATCGTCAACCGCGTCTGGATGCACCACTTCGGCCAGGGCATCGTGCAGAGCCCCGCCAACTTCGGGCGCATGGGCATCAAGCCCACGCATCCCGAGCTGCTGGATTGGCTGGCGCGCGAGTTTGTCGAGTCAGGCTGGAGCCTGAAGAAACTGCATCGGCTCATCCTCACCAGCGCCACGTACAAGCAGTCGTCACAGCTCACCGCGGCGGCCCTCGAACGCGATCCCGAAAATCAACTCCTTGCCCGCTTCTCCGCGCGCCGCCTGGATGCTGAACAACTCCACGACTCCATCCTTCGTGTCACCGGACGTCTCTCGCCAAGGCAATTCGGACCTGCCATCGCGGTTGACACCAGGCCCGGCGGCGAAACGACGCACGGCTCCAGTGTGGACGGATTTCGGCGGGCCATTTACGTCATGCAGCGGCGCACCACACCCGTGAGCCAGCTCGAAGTGTTCGACCAGCCGGTCATGCTGCCCAACTGTGTGGAACGCAGAAACTCCACCGTGCCCACCCAGGCCCTTCAGTTATCGAACAGCCCGGTCATCGCGGAGCACGCAAAGAACTGGGCGGCTCAGTTCATTGTCCGGTCCACCACGCCTGGCGACGCGGTCAAGCAGATCTATCTCACCGCTTTCACGCGGGAACCAACAACGGCTGAAAGCGGCCGTGCGGTGACCGCGCTTGAAAGCCTTGAGAGCCACTGGCAAGCGCATCTCGAGAAGAAGGGTGGAACCATCCAGCCAAAGGAAGCGTTTTTCCACGCATTGACCAGTTTTTGCCATACCATCCTGTCCGCTGCGGAGTTCTCCTATGTCGACTAAGCTCACGCGCCGCGGGTTCTTTTCACGCTTCTCCGACTGCGTTCATGGCGCGGCGCTCGCCGCGCTTCTCACACGTGATCTCTACGGCAACGCGCCGCTCGACCTCAAACCCCGCCGCCCGCACTTTGAGCCCAAAGCCAAGGCGGTGATTCACCTCTTCATGAACGGCGGCCCCAGCCAGGTGGACCTGTTCGATCCCAAGCCCACCCTGGCCAAGTTCGCCGGCCAGCCGCCTGGCCGCGACATTGTCAACCAGATTGAATTTGCCGCCGAAATCGGCGTGATGTGGCCATCACCCTTCAAGTTTCAGCGCTATGGAAAATGCGGCATGGAGATGAGCGAGTTGCTTCCCGGCCTGGGCTCCCGCGCCGACGACATTGCGCTCATCCGCTCCATGTACGGCGAGCACTTCAACCACGAGCCTTCCATCTATCTCATGCACAGCGGGCGTACGCTGCCCGGCCGCCCCGGCCTCGGCGCCTGGGTGGGCTACGGACTGGGTTCGGAGAGCCAGAACCTGCCCGCCTACGTTGTGCTCGACGATCCCAAGGGACTGCCCATCAATGGCGCCCAGAGCTGGCAGGCCGGCTGGCTCCCACCCGTCTTTCAGGGCACGCGCTTCCGCAGCGAAGGCCTGCCGCTGGTCAACCTCAAGCCTCCGGAAGAGCTTCCAGCCCCCGTGGCCGAAGCGCGGCGTGACCTGTTGCGCGAACTCGACTTGGCGCACCGCGCGGCGCGGCCGCACATGGCGGATCTCGACGCCCGCATCGCCAGCTACGAACTGGCGGCCCGGATGCAATTGACTGCGACCGATGCGCTGGATCTTTCGAAGGAGTCCGCGGCCACCCGTGAGATGTACGGGCTGAACCAGGAGATCACGCGTTCCTATGGGGCGCGCTGTCTCATGGCCCGCCGGCTCATTGAGCGGGGTGTCCGCTTCGTCCAGGTTTTCATCCAACGCCAGATCTGGGATAACCACGATAATCTCGAACGAGACCTGCGCGACTGTTGCGCCAAGACCGACAAGCCCATTGGCGCACTCCTTCAGGATCTGAAACAGCGGGGCTTGCTGGACTCCACCCTTCTGCTATGGGGCGGCGAGTTTGGCCGCATGCCCGTCTCTCAACTCAAGGGCACCAACGCCCCCGGGCGCGACCACGGCCCTGGCGGTTTCTCCGTCTGGATGGCGGGCGGTGGGATCAAGGGCGGCACCATCCACGGCGCCACGGACGAGATCGGCTACCGGGCGGTCGAAAACCGGGTTAGCGTGCACGATTTGCATGCCACCATGCTGAACCAGCTTGGCCTGCACTTCCGGGAGTTGGCCTATGATCGCCATGGCCTGCGCGAACGGCTCACCGATCAGTACCCGGCTCAAATCGTCCGTGCTGTGCTTCAATAGGTCACCATGATCTTCGAGCAATACTATCTTGGTTGCCTGGCCCATGCTTCCTATCTGATCGGTTCCGAGGGAGAAGGCGCCGTCATCGATCCTCAACGAGACATCGGCCTCTATCTCGACGCCGCCCAGCGCCACGGACTTCGCATCCGCCACATCATCGAAACCCATCTCCACGCCGACTTCGTTTCCGGTCACCGCGAACTCGCCGAAAAGACCGGCGCAGCTATCTATGTGGGCGCCCGCGCCGGTGCCCGTTTCCCCCATGTGCCGGCCGTCGATGGACTCACCGTCGAGATGGGCCGCTGCCGCTTACGTTTCCTCGAAACCCCTGGCCACACCGTGGAGAGCGTCTCCGTCCTGCTCACCGATCTCGACGAATCGCCCGAGCCCCAGGCCGTCTTCACCGGCGACACCCTCTTTGTGGGCGACGTCGGCCGCCCCGATCTCGCCCCCGACCTTACGCCCCAGGAACTGGCGGGCCTTCTCTACGACAGCCTCCACGAGAAACTGCTCACTCTGCCAGACGATGTCCGGGTCTATCCCGCCCACGGGGCCGGGTCCCTGTGCGGACGTCAGATGTCGAGCGAACGCAGTTCCACCATCGCTCGCGAACGCCAGACCAACCACGCCCTTCAGGCCCGCACGCGCCAGGAGTTCGTCGAACAGCTGACGCGCGACCTTCCACCCCGCCCGGCCTACTTCCACCACGACGTGGAGATGAATCGAACCGGCGCGCCGGCGCTCGAACACAACGTCGCCCTGCCCGGCCTCACGCCCGGTCAACTGCTTTACTATCAAAAGGATGGCTGTGTCGTTCTCGATACCCGCCCGGCCATTGAGTTCGCCGCCGCGCACGTCCCGGGTTCGTTTCACATCGCCCTCGGAGGTCAGTTCGCCTCCTGGGCGGCGCGGATGATTGGCCCCGAGGAACGCCTGGTTTTGGTGGCCGAGGACGCCGCCAAAGTCGAAGAGACCCGGATGCGTCTGGCCCGTGTCGGTGCCGAGCACGTCCTGGGCTACCTGGAAGGCGGTGTTCCAGCCTGGCTTAAAGCCGGCTACGAAACGTCCAGCGTTCCCCAGGTTTCCGCCGCTGAGCTTTCGGAATGGAGCCTCAACCCGCCGTCTCCCATGGCAATTCTCGACGTCCGCGAACCCGGCGAGTGCGCTGCGGGAGCCATTGCCGGTTCGCTCCGCGTTCCCTTGGGCCAACTCCCCGGCCGCCTCGCTGAACTCCCGTCCGGACCCTACCTGTTTGTCCACTGCAAGGGCGGCTATCGGAGTTCCATCGCCACCAGCCTTCTCCGCCGCGCGGGCTTTGACAAAGTGGTCAATGTAACGGGAGGCTTCGATGCCTGGGCCGCCGCCGGATTACCCGTCGCGGTCGAAGGCGGCTCCGGCGGAGCGTGTAGCCGTTCCGCCAACTAGGCCGGGCCGGGAATAATCCGCCTCCGCCGCTGGATCTGGCAACCGAGGGCGCTCAAGGGGCGTCTATCGGATCGGGAAACAACCTCACGTGGACCGGGAGGCCAGTTTGGCTTGAAGACGGGTCGCAAAGCGCGCGATATGGACAATGAAGCGCTCGTGAGTACCTTCGGCGACCTGCTCTTTTTCGTCGAACGCGGCCACCCGGAACCGGAGGCGGCGATCGTCCACACCGGTCAACTCGGTGCGGAACGTCACCCGCATCCCCAAAGGAGTAGCCGCCAGGTGCTTGATGTCCACATGCGTGCCCACGGTGTCGAACCCGTCCTCCAGATACGGCTTCACCGAGTTCCGGCACGTCATCTCCGTCAGCATGATCAGATACGGCGTTCCGAGCACCCGCGCCGTGTCCAATCCCAGGAAATCCACAGCGATTTCCGGGGTCACCAGCGTGTTATATTCCCCCTTGATTCCAGGGGTGAGTGGATTGGTCGATTCCGGCAAGCGGCTCCTTGCTGCGGCGCTTCCCAAAACCGGGCGGCCGCGTCTTCTCCCTGTGGTAACATAATGATGACGACCGAGTAAACCCGGAATGACGAAATTCCCCGTTGTGGATCGCATTGTGACAGGTGTCGCCGCTGCCATTCTGGGCGCTCAGTGCGTGCTTTGGGCGGAACCGGCCTCCACGCCCGACCCCTCGCAGGCCCTGATTGACCGGTACCTTGCCGCCAGCGCCAGCCAGCGCGAGGCATTAAAAGCCGTCTCCATGGACGTCGAAATCGACGCCGCCCTCCCTAAACTGAAGAAAGAAGGCAAGATGTACGCCCTCAAGTACATCTCGCGCCTGGGCCGAATCACCTACGACGCTGTCCGTTTTGTGGGTGACAACACAGTGAAAAAAGAGGTCATTGCCCGCTTCCTCCAGGCCGAAACACAGGCTACGGACGGCGCAGCCCTCGCTCTCACCCCGCAGAACTACCGCTTCAAGTTCAAGGAAACGGCCGACCGCGAGGGCCGCCGGGTTCATATCTTTGAAGTCACGCCCAGGAAGAAAAAAGTCGGTCTATTCAAGGGTCAATTGTGGCTGGATGAGGCCACCTGCATGCCCATCCGCGAGGCCGGGCGTCTGGTGAAGAACCCGTCGGTCTTCATCAAACGGGCCGAGTTCATCCGCGACTACGAGATTCGCGACGGGGTGGCCATGCCCAAGGAATGGCGCTCCTTCGCCGACACCCGCCTCGTCGGCCGCGCCGAAGTCAACATCCTGTTCAAGAATATCACCCCCGGCGAACGGCCCGAAAAGGAGCCCTCCGCCCACCTGCAGAACCGCGACGCCCAGTAACCCCCCGGTCACCTCAGCCCTGCGTCCACTTGAGGTCCGCATCCGACCGCCGGATGTAGTTGGCTTCCAACGCCTCCGGCCGTCCTGCCTCCCCCGCCTCCAGCAGCCGCTCCGCGATCACGCCCACCGCCCCCGCCACCGCCCGCGGGCAAACCGTCCTCGGGCCCGGCAGAAACGCCTCAAAAGGACCGAAATCCATGCTCAAATACTCTACTTCCGCAGCCGAAATCCCGGCCAGCCACCGCGGCAGCGGACCCACGAACTCCTCGCCCTCCAACTCGATCGCCGCATTGTAGACCGCGCCGAAAATCTCGCCCCGCCGGGCGTCCATCAGCGCCGCCCGTGTCGGCCGCGACCCAAACGAAGCCAGCGCCGCCAAAGTCGACACCCCCACGCATGGCCGCCCCGACGCCTCCGCCAACCCCTTCACCGCCGCCAGCCCCACCCGGACTCCGGTGAACGAACCCGGGCCGCTGGTCGCCGCGAACGCGTCCACCGCACCTGCCCGCACGCCGTGCCGGTCCAACAACTCCCGCATGGACCCGAACAGCGTCTCCGAATAGCCATCGGGGCCGTGCATCGCGATCTCTTCCAGAACTGCCCCGCCCCGAACCAGCGCCAGGCTACCCCACGGTCCGGTCACATCCAACGCCAGTATCAGCCGCTCGCTCATCTCACTCCGTCAGCCGGAAGACTCTGTCCACCGAATAGACCTTCCCGTTCGCATTCATCCCGGTCAACCGCAGGTTCAACACCGCCGGAAACTTGACGGCCACGCTTCGTGGAAACTCGAACGTTCCCGACGCTCCCGTCGCCACCACGCGATAGCCCTGCCCGTCCGCCGCCGCCTCCGCCGTCCACAGATACAGCATGGCCCGCGTGGCCCGGGTTTCGCGTTTCAGTTTCGCGGCAAACGCCGTCGTCCCGCTCATTCGCAACGGATCCGCTGTGGGCGCCCCGATCTCAAACGGCACCCGTGCCGCGGTCTGCTCCACCTCCTGCACGGGCACCATGCGCGAATCGAAACGGTACGAGTTCAGCATGCCCTGCTTGCGCCCGTCGCGCGACAGGTGCAGCACCCAGTCGTGCGTGTTGTCCGGAGGCTCGCTGACGAACCGTTCACCCTTCCACTGTTTGTCCTTCGGGCGCACCGCTTCGCCCGTGGCCGGGTTAATCCAGTACACGTCGTATTCATGCTTTTCCACCAGCACCTCCACCAGGGCCGGTTTCTCCACATACACGATGTACTCCACACCCTCCAGGGCGATGGCCCGCCCGTTGTCCACGTCGAAGTACGGCTCAAGCTCCCAGTGCCGGGTCTTGGAGAACAGGTCCCACCAGACGGTCATCGCCTTGGCCCCCGGCGACTCCGCGAAGTTCGCGTCCACCCCCCGGCTCTCCTCGCCGGCGGTCCCCGTGTTCGAAAACACCGGATACTGGCCGTTCATCGTCGCATGCCACAGACGCCGCCGGAACTCCGCCGGACTCACCTGATGCGGCTTTCCGCCACCCGCCCCTGAGTCCTCGGACCCGATGCCCAGATTCACAAACGGCGTCTGATACAACTGGTGCTCCACCGAGCCCAACGCCACATCGGGCGACCCGTGCGCCACAAAGTTCATCCAGCCATCGCCCAACATCGGCGCCGAACTCTGCGCCGCGTGTGCCGAGGCCGGATGCCGGTACGCGTCGTATTTTCGCAGCAACGCGCCCACTTCTTTCAAAAGCTCGCGGCCGTTGGTGTAGTCCTCAAAGCGCTCCGCCAGCAGCCATGTCACATTCATCGCCGTGTACCGTGCGGCCACGTAGCGAACAAAGCGATCGCGATCCTGCCAGGTGGGGAACAGCTTCCGCAGAGCGTCGGCGCCCGCCGCCAGCACCAGGTCCGCGATGATGCCCTTGTTGTTCAGGTGGATCACTCGCTGGTCCAGTTCCTGAAAGTACGCCGGGTTCGGCTGATCGGGCGCCGCATACGCCTTCGCCGCATCGGCGCCATCTCCCACCACGTAACCCCGCATGTGATTGAACTTCTGCGCGGCGCGCGCATCGGCGATCGCTTCGAACGTCTTGCGCGGAATCGTAGCCAGACGAAGGCACGTGTCGCCCATCCACAGGTGCGCCTTCAGCACTTCCGTATAAGCCCAATGGTGCACATTGGCCGTCCGGATATGACCCTGGGAGTCCCCGGCCACAGCCACAACCGTGCCCTGTTTACCCTGAAAACGCGCCACGTTGCTGCTGACACGGTAGGCCCACTCCCCGGGGTCCGTGGGCGCGAACCGGATCACAAGCCGCCGGCCTCCATCCCAAAACGCCGGCACAAGATACGTTTTTGCGCGAGGTGACCGTACCTCCGCCTGCAGTTGAACCGTCAGATAAGGATTAGGATGATTTTGCGCCTCTGAAGCATCCAACTCGAAGGCGATATCGCACACCTGGTACAGGGCCGGCGCTTGGCACGGGGTCTGCGCGCGCGCGCCAGGCAGGGCGGCGGCTACAAGAGCGATGAGAAAATAGTAACGACGAACGGAGCTACACATTGAGGTCCATCCAACTCCTTTTCTATTGTGCGACGATTGCCGGGGCGCAGAGCAACGCCGTCCCCCAACAGCCGCCCGCCGAGACGCCCAAACCTGATCCCATCACCGAAAAAACCGCCGCCTTCCAGAAACTCCCCGGCTATTTCGACCTCTACTGGGACGCCAAGACCGGTAAGCTGTGGCTCGAGATCGCGCGGTTCGGCCAGGAGTTCCTCTACGTCGAATCCCTGCCCGCCGGGCTCGGGTCAAACGACATCGGGCTTGACCGCGGCCAATTGGGCGCCGATCGTATCGTGCGGTTCGAACGCTCCGGCCCCCGCATCCTGCTGGTTCAGCCGAACTACGAATACCGCGCCGTGACTCCGGACGCCGACGAACGCCGCGCCGTCGAGGAGTCCTTCGCCCGCAGCGTGCTGTGGGGCTTTGACATCGCCGCCGAACACGAGGACCGCGTGCTCGTCGATGCTTCCGAATTCTTCCTGCGCGACTCCCACGACGTCTCCGGCACGCTCCGCCGCGCCAATCAAGGTACCTTCCGCGTGGACCCGCGCCGCTCCGCCTTCTTCCTGCCCCGCACCCGCTCCTTCCCCAAGAACACTGAAATCGAAGTAACCCTTACGCTCACCGGCGAGGGCGCCGGCCAGTTCCTGCGCAGCGTCGCTCCGTCACCGGACTCCATCACCGTCCGCACGCACCATTCCTTTGTCGAACTGCCCGGCCCGGGATACCGCCCGCGCGTGCTCGATCCACGGGCCGGCTTTTTCGGTATCCGCTACCTCGACTTCGCCACTCCGGTCACCAGTTCCATCCGGAAGCAATTCATCGCCCGCCACCGCCTGAACAAGAAGGATCCCAAGGCGCCAATCAGCGAACCCGAAAAGCCCATCGTCTACTACCTGGACCGCGGCACTCCCGAACCCATCCGCTCCGCCCTGCTCGATGGCGCCCGCTGGTGGAACCAGGCCTTCGAGGCCGCCGGTTACCGCGATGCCTTCCGCGTCGAGATGCTGCCGGAAGACGCCGACCCGATGGACGTCCGCTACAACCTCATCCAGTGGGTGCACCGCTCCACGCGCGGCTGGTCCTATGGCGCCTCCGTCCAGGATCCACGCACCGGCGAGATCATCAAAGGCCATGTCACCCTTGGGTCCCTGCGCGTGCGCCAGGACTACCTCATCGCCGAAGGCCTCATTTCGCCCCACGAAACCGGCCAGCCGGCCAACCCCGCCCTTCTCGAGATGGCGCTCGCTCGGCTGCGCCAGCTTTCGGCGCATGAAGTGGGCCACACGCTCGGCATGGCGCACAACTTTGCCGCTTCCAGCCGCGGACGCTCTTCCGTGATGGATTATCCGCATCCGCTGGTGAAACTCACCGCGGAAGGCGCCATCGACCTCTCCGACGCCTATGCCAAAGGCATCGCCGATTGGGACAAAGCCGCCATCACCTGGGCCTACCAGGATTTTCCGCCGGGCGTGAACGAACCGGCCGCACTGAAGAAGATCCTCGACGATGCGCACGCCCGCGGTCTCTACTTTCTCAGCGATGCTGACGCAAGGGCCGAAGGCGGAGCCCATCCGGCGGCGCATCTTTGGGACAACGGAACCGACGCCGCCGACGAACTCGACCGCGTGCTCAAGGTGCGCGCCAAGGCCATGTCCCGCATCTCCGAACGAAGCATCCGTGACGATGCCCCCATGGCCAGCCTCGAGGAAGTGCTGGTGCCCGTCTACCTCTCACACCGTTATCAGGCCGAAGCGGCCGCCAAGGTGGTGGGCGGGCTCGATTATCGCTACGCCGTCAAGGGCGACGGCCAGAAGATCGCTGAGATCGTCACGCCCGAGGCCCAGCGCAAGGCTCTCAACCTGCTTCTCAAGACCCTGCAGCCGGAGGTGCTCACCATTCCGGAGAACGTGCTGCGTCTCATCCCGCCCCGCGCCTTTGCCAGCGAGCGAACGCGCGAAACGTTCCCCTCACGCACCGGCCTCACGTTCGATCCGCTGAGCGCCGCCGAGACCGCTGCCCATCACGTTCTGGGGCTGCTGATGCACCCCCAGCGCGCCGCCCGGCTGGTTCAGTATCACGCCCGCATGGCGCAGGCGCCCGCCCTGCAGGAGGTGATCGACAAGACCATCGACGCCACCATCAAGAACCCCGGCCGCGCAGCTCTCGATGGCGAGGTGCGCCGCGTGGTGGATAATGTGGTGCTTTATCACCTGATGTCGCTCGCCTCAAGCAAGCAGGCCCACGCCCAGGTGCGCGCCGTGGCCATGCAGCGCCTGCGCATGCTGCGCGATTGGCTGATGTCCGCCCAATCCCCCACCAAGGACCCCGATCAGGCCGCACACCTTGCCTACGCTTACGGCCAGATCAAGAAGTTCCTCGACGATCCGCAGCCGCCCGCCGGCGCCCGCCCCGCCGATCCGCCGCCCGGCCAGCCCATCGGCATGGCTGATTGCGACCACGGCCAGGTTCCCCGGCCCCCGGGCTGAGCTAAGCAACGGCTGAGCCACGGCTCAGCAACGGCTGGCCGGCCCCGCTAATGGGCCTCACGTTTGTGCTTCATCAACTGCTCAGCCGTGTCGAATTCGGCCTGGCACGTGCTGCACTTCTTCCGTACGGACCGGGCTCGCGGCGGCTCCGGCTCCACGGATCTCACCGCCAGGGTGAGCGTGGTCTCGGTGGCATACCGTCCGCTCGCGTTCTCCCTGTGGAATGACTGGTCCGGGTTCAGCCTGCCGTGCATACGGAAGCGCCACTTGTCGTTCCAAACCAGGTTCAGATTGTCCAGCGCGAAGTTCTCCAGGATGACGTAGTCGGTATCCGTCGTAAGAATGATGCCAGCCCAGTGGAAGTTCCAGGCGTCCCTGCCCAGTTCACTGGCCCGCGCCTTTTCGCCGGGATGATTGATCTGCGTAAGGGCCAGGCCCACTTCCACCGGAATCCGCTCATTGATGCCCCCTTGATCTTTGGCGCTGTTCTTGTACGTGGTCCAATCGCCGATCACGCCTGTTGCAAGACGGTTGGCGATGGGTTCGCCGCCTTCGGTCGGTTTCACCAGCCCTCCCAGGCCCAGGTTTGCCACCTCAAGCGAGGAGCCGCGCTGCGAATCCAGCGATCCCATCACCATCTGCGAAGTAACGTGACAGTCGGAGAGTGTGCTGAAGGGAGCGTCCGGGTTGACCGAACGGTTCTCGGAAGCCTGGGTTCTCTGGAACTGGGCCGCGCGGCCGCGGTCGATCTCGGGATAGACACGTCCAAGGTGAGTCAGGAAGATCGGCGGCCGTTCCCCGCCCACGTAGCGAAGCCGGATCAGGGAGTTCGCCCTTGCCAGGTCGAGGTTGGCCGCGCGGACCAGATCCTCCGTGGCATAGAGCTCCTGCGGGCCGCGCACATACATCGTCTCGTCGTCGGAATAGCGCGTCTCCGGGAACGCCGTGGCTTCCACCAGATGCTTGTAGCGCAGGATGACGCGGCCCTGAGGCTGGGCGGCTGCACGCGCCCGCGGAATCATCATCTTTGATTCCGTTGTCTTGGGCTGAATCCGTGCCGGCGTCTGCGGACGATAAGGAGCCGGAAAAGCCGGCGCGTGGCCGGGCGTCCTCGGCGCGGCGGCCTGAGGACGGTACACCGGAGGAAACACGGGCGCTTTCGCCTGCACCGTCGCCACGCCACGCGCAGGTATCTGCTGCGCTTGCGGACGGTAGACCGGCTGCGCTTGCGGACGGTAGACCGGCTGCGCTTGCGGACGGTAGACCGGCTGCGCTTGCGGATGGTAGACCGGAGGATACGCCGGCTTCCGCTGCGCCACCGCGGGGCTTGCTGCTTGAGGGCGATACACCGGCGGGGCGACGGGTTTCGGCTGCACGGCCCCGTTGGGCCGGTAAACCGGCGGAGCCTTGGGAGCCTGCATGCGCGCTGGCCAGCCAGCCGGCACAGGCCGGGGCGGCTTCATGACACCCAGGCGCCGCCGCCGCACCGTATCCGTCTTGCCGACTGTCGCTTAGACATTTGGTGGCTCAAGTCTACCAAAGTCCACCGCCGGCCAAAAAAGAAAAGGAGCCCGCCCCGGACATTTGACTGCGTCCTGTTTAGGAGACGGAACTCCGTGAAAGATCGTTATTGAAGCAGTGAAGAGAAGGCGCCCGCTTAAACGCCCAGCCGCGCCTTCCAGGACTTGGCCGGCTTCAGCGACTCGTTCACTGCCGCGATGTTCTTCACGCCCTCGTCGGCCAGCCAGTCTTCCAGGGCTGCAATCCCCTTGGTGGCGTACACCGGAATGCCGTCCTTCCATGTGGCGCGTCCGCACAGCACGCCCGAAAAGCCCGTGTCGGCATCGGCGGCCATCCGCAGCGACTCATTGAACTGGGCGTTGCTCACACCCGCGCTCAGATAGATGAACGGCTTGGCGGCCGCCGCGGCTGCGCGGCGGAAATGGCCAATGGCCTCATCCCACGAATACGCCTTCTCGCCCTTGTAGACCGAACTGCCTTCCACGTAGTCCGCGTTGATGGGAACTTCCACCTTCAGCACATCCACGCCGTACTGAGGCTTCGAAAACTCTTCCATGCTGCGGATGACGATCTCCGGCTTTTCCTTGGCAAACGCCACGGACTTCTCGTAGTTCTTGCGGCCCTGGGGGTCGTAACCAATGAACTCGAGAAAAAACGGGATCTCGTTCGCTTCGCACTCCGCGCCAATCCGTTCCACGAACGCGTGCTTGATGTCGTTCACGTTCGCATCGTCAAACGGCGTGTAGTAGATCAGGATCTTCACGGCATCGCCGCCCCAATCCTTGATCCGCTTCACGGACACGTTCGGCAACAGGTCAGGCAGGCGGCCCGGCTGCGTGTTGTCGTAGCCGCTCTTCTCATAGGCCAGCAACAGCCCCGCGTTCGAAGCCCGCGCCTTGGCGGCCGGCAGGCCCCACTCCGGGTCCAACAGGATGGCCGAGGCGTGCGGAGTCAGAATCCGCGTCACCGCCACCTTGAACTCCACCATCATCTCGTCGGTGATGGCGCTTTCCTCAACGCCGCGAGCGGCGGCAATCGATTTGGCAAGGCTTCCACGCTGATCCATGGCGGCAGCCGCGATAATGCCGGCCGGCGTAGACAAATTGTTCAGGTGTTGGATTTTTCCAGGAGACAAACTCATCTTGAAGGGTGCTCTCAGTATATCAGGCTAGGCCGTTTCCATGCCTGCCGCCCGCTCCAGTCCCCGCGCCGCCACCTCGAACTCGCGCATTTTGAACTTTTGCACCTTCCCCGTCACCGTCACCGGAAAACTCTCCACAATCCGCACATGCCGGGGCACCTTGAAGTGCGCGATCCGCTCCCGGCAGTACTCCCGAATCGACTCCTCATCGGCCACCGCCCCCGGCTTCAGCCGCACCCACGCCACCACAATCTCGCCGTACCGCTCATCCGGCATGCCCACCACCTGCACATCGCTCACCGCCGGATGCGTGTAAAGAAACTCCTCGATCTCCCGCGGATAGATGTTCTCGCCGCCGCGTATGATCATGTCCTTCGCCCGTCCCGTGATCCGGAAGCAGCCATCGTCCCGCATCACCGCCAGGTCGCCCGTGTGCAGCCAGCCCTCGCCGTCAATCGCCTTCGCCGTGCTCGCAGGGTCCCCGTCATAGCCGCGCATGATCAGATAGCCGCGCGCGCACAATTCGCCCTGCATTCCCGTCTCCACGGTTCCGCCATCCTCGCCCACGATCTTCACCTCCGTAGCAGGCATCGCCGCGCCCACGGTTGCCACCCGGATCTCCAACGGATCGTCGGCATTCGACATGGTGATCACCGGCGACGCCTCCGTCTGCCCGTAGCAGATGGTGATTTCGCGGCAGCCCATCACCTCAAGCACGCGCCGCATCACCTCCACCGGACACGGCGCGCCCGCCATGATGCCCGTCCGCAGGCTGCCCAGATCGAACTCCAAAAACCGCGGATGGTCCAGTTGCGCGATGAACATCGTGGGCACGCCATACAGCGACGTCGCACGCTCCTCCGCCACTGCTTGCAGTGTGGCCAGCGCGTCGAACTGTTCGCCGGAAAGCAGCAGCGTGCTGCCGTGCACATAGCAGGCCACCGCCGCCATCACGCAGCCAAAGCAGTGATACAGAGGCACCGGGGCGCACACAATGTCGCGTTCGGAATACCGCAGCCCGCGGCCCACCAGGTAGCCGTTGTTCACCAGGTTGCGGTGCGTCAGCAGGACCCCCTTCGGCGACCCCGTGGTCCCCGACGTGTACTGAATATTCACCACATCGCCCGGCGCCGGGAGCGGAACTTCGTCCACGCTGGTGCCCCGCGCGAGCATGGCGTCCCATGCCCCCGTGCCCAGAAACACGGTGTGCTCCAACGTAGCGCCGCCGCCGAGGGCATCGCGCAGAATGTCCGCGTAATTCGAGCGCGCGCCGCTCTCCGGCAGAAACAGCGCCCGCATGCCCGAACGCGAGATCACATAGCGCAACTCATGGGACCGGTACGCCGGATTCACGTTCACCAGAACAATGCCGGTCCGCGCGCTCGCCAGTTGAAGCAGAATCCACTCGGCGCGGTTCCCGGCCCAGATGCCGATGCGGTCTCCAGGTCTCAATCCCAGTCCCAACAGGCCGCCCGCCGTGGCCAGAGCCGCCTGCTTCAGTTCGCTCCAGGTGTACCGCAGCCCCTGGTGCCGCGCAATCAGAGCCGTCCCCGCCGGGTGGCGCAAGGCCGTGCGCTCGAACGCCTCCCAGAGGGAGGTTTCAATCAGTTCCACATCCGGCCCGCGTGTGTGGCTCAGCATATCCGGCATAATTGTAGCTCGCCATGCCCAGGTACTTTGAGGACTTCACCGCGGGCTCCGTCGAGGAGTCCGGCGGCCGCACCATCACCGAAGCCGACATCGTCCACTTCGCCGGCCTCTCCGGCGATTTCGTGCCCCTGCACATGGACGAGGAGTATGCGCGCCAGAGCCCGTTCGGCCGCCGCATCGCCCACGGAGCCCTGATCTTCAGCATCTCAACCGGCCTCATGACCCAGAGTTCGGATATCCACCGCACCGTGCTCGCCTTCTACGGCGTGAACCGCCTGCGGTTCCGCAAGCCCGTCTTCATCGGCGACACCATCCGAGTCCGCAAGACGGTGCTCGGGGTTGAACAGCGGCACCAGGATCGCGGTCTGGTGACCTTTGAAACGCAGGTCCTGAATCAGGCCGGGGAAGCCGTGCTGGTGTATGAAGACGTCCTGCTCATCCGCACGCGGCCGCCGGGTTAGGGCTCAGCGGGAATGGCCGGGCCCCTTGACCCTGCACTACATCGGCGCGCCGGATGTTCACGAAATAGGGGAACTTCATGGGACAATGCATTGCAGTGCATTGTCGCGCCACAAGTGCTCTTGAGCAGGAACTCAGTTCGGGCAACGTCTTTGACGACCTCGGATTGTTCGATGCCGGCGAGCATCTCATCAAGGCTGGCCTGGTGGTTAAGATCGGCCAGACCATCAGACGCCGGCGGCTCACGCAAGCGGCCGCGGCCGGACTGATGGGTATCGATCATCCCAAGGTGTCCGCCATGTTATCCGGGCGGTTTCGCGGCTACTCGGTGGAGCGCTTGATGCAATTCCTGGTGGCTCTGGGCCAGCAGGCTGAGATCGTCGTCAAAGCCGGGAAAGTGCGGTTCGGCTGAGCTGTGCTTCGCGTGAGCGCACATCAGCCTTACGCCCCGGCGCCTACCGGGCGTGCCAGACAAAGACCGGGGACTCGATTTCCATCCGGGCCACCATAGCCCCTCAAAAAAATTTTCCGCTTCGCGGCTTCGCCGCGAAGGTCAAGTGTTCAAGACTCAAGCATCAAGGGTTTTCCCGTCCCAGGCCAAGCGGAAGCCGACGTTACCGCTGCGCTCCGCCGGCGCGTCCCTGTTACGGCAGGCGCCCCGCAGGCTCCTGGGATTGTTGTTCCAAGAGCCCCCGCGGAGGACCTTGCCCGAACCCATGGCCGCCCTCCGTGGATCTTCCTGGGCGCTACTGGGATAAGTTGAGTACCAGTCACTCACCCATTCCCAGACGTTCCCCGCCATGTCGAACAAACCCTCCGGAGTCTGCCCCTCGGGATACAATCCTACGGGAGTGGGGCGTCTTGGGCCGCCCGGGAAATTCGCCAGTTCGGGGCTCGGATCCTGGTTGCCCCAAGCGTACTTTCTCCCGCTCGCCCCCCGCGCCGCATACTCCCATTCGGCCTCGGTGAGCAGCCGTGCCCCGCGCCAGGCACTGAATGCCGCTGCCTCGAACCAACTCACGCGGGTCACTGGCCGGTTCGGGTGCTTCCGTTGCGTCATCCACTCGCGGGGTTCAGCAAATTCGCCGAAACCGCCGGCGGACCAAAGCTCCCGCCGGGAGTAACCGCGGTCGTCCACGAAACCCGTGTACTCGGCGACAGTGACCGGATACCGGGCGATCCAAAATCCTTTCACCGTCACCCGATGCACAGGCTTTTCGTCATCATAGGCGTCCTTGTCATCCGACCCCATCAGGAACGAGCCGCCCGGCAGCCAGACCCGCCGCTCCTCCGTCAACCTCGGATCTCCGAAGCGCCCCAAGGTCTCGGCCGCATCCAACCGGTGGTTGAACGGAATTGCGCCGGCTCCACGCTCAAAGATTTCTTGAATCGACAACACCAGTTGCGCCCACCGCGGATCGGACACTCTGTATCCCTGCCCGGCCAAATCGCCTTCCTTCCACCACACCAGCCAGAGCCACGGCCGCCACGCGTTCCGCCAGGGGGCTTGCCAGGAAATCCGTGCCCAGCCGATCGATCAACCGCCCAACCAGCCCATCCACATGATCCGGGCCGTTCCCGTGCAGGATACCGGCCAGCAGCAGAACCGTCTCCCGCCATTCCGGCAGGTATGTCCGGTCCCCGGTAAGCAGAGCCTCATACCGTGAATTCTCCCGCATCCCGTTCAACTGGCGCGCCGCCAGGAACTCAAGGAACGTCAGGTGCCAGAACCGTACGTTGACTCCATCGCCCACAATCATGCCGCTGCGCAACTCCTCGCGATCAAGAAAGCCGAGCACCGCGTTGCGGTCGCCGCCGAACTCAGGTTCCAGCAGGTCGGCCGCCTCATTTCGAGTGATCTCGCGGCGCCGGCCGCCGGCGGCGGCCAGCATGCCGAACGCCAGCTTGCCCAAAACGTCCAGCAGCTTCCGTTCGGGCAGGCGTTCGGGGTCGCTGCGCGCCGCTGCCAGCCACCGCAGGACGGACTGGTATAACTCCGCTCGCTGGTCCGGAATCCGGCGCTCGTTCCAGTGCACCACGGCCAGGGCTGTCAGCATCACGGGCGTGCGCGCCAGTTCCAGAATCTCAGGCTTGGCGTGGACGCACTGCAGCAGGTCCTCCGCGTGCGGACCGGCCTTGTGAGCGCTCTCCGCGTGAACGTGTTCGCTCCACTTCCGCAGGAACGATGCGATCGCCTCATCATTCAGCCCACATTTCCGTTTTGAGCCGCGCGTGCGAATCTCCTGGATGCTCGTCCGCATCAATATCGATAGGGGTTTGAAGGCAGCGAAGACCCCTGCGGAGGACAGCACCCAATGGGTGACAAACAAAACCAGCCCTTTCAGCTCTCGTTCAACGGCCTTCTCAAGATCGACTTCCAGGGATCGCGCGTTACTTCCGATGGTGGTCTGATCCTGGTGCGTGAGTTGGATGAACGGCTGGGCTTCGGTGCTCTCATTGCCCAACACCTGACTGACTCACGGCGCGGCAAGAATACCCAGCTTCCGCTGGCGGACCTACTGCGCCAGTCCGTCTACAGCCGGATTGCCGGCTACGAGGATGTCAACGATGCCGAGCGGCTCTCGCAGGATCCAACCTTCCGGCTGA
>Ga0194132_10002004_pt1 | contig 39596 bp, 37 predicted proteins | sample TA2KigOf80mmetaG_FD_148612 | JGI IMG/M metagenome (GOLD analysis project Ga0194132, IMG submission 148612) | Freshwater microbial communities from Lake Tanganyika, Tanzania - TA2015054 Kigoma Offshore 80m | ecosystem: Environmental > Aquatic > Freshwater > Lake | place: Tanzania: Lake...
CACTCGCATCTGGCGGTGGGTGTACCCGGCACCGTGGCCGGTTTGCTGGATGCACTGGAGAAGTACGGCACGATGTCTCGGCAGGAAGTGCTGAACCCGGCCATTCGCCTCGCGGAGCAGGGGTTCCCTCTCGATCTCGACATGGCGCGAGACCTCGAGGCACAGCTGCCACGAATGGCGAAATACCCGGCCAGCATGGCGATCTTCAGCAATGCAGGCACGCCCTGGAAACGCGGCGATCTTCTGCGCCAGAAGGATCTCGCCAATTCACTGAAACGCATTCGTAGTCAGGGGAGAGACGGTTTTTACAAGGGAAAGACAGCCGAACTGCTGGTGGCTGAAATGCAGAGCGAAGGCGGGCTCATTTCCCTTGCCGATCTCAATGACTACCAAAGCGTCTGGCGCGAGCCAGTCAGAGGAACCTACCGGGGTCACGAAGTCATCAGTATGCCTCCACCGAGTTCCGGCGGGGTGCTGCTGGTGCAAATGCTCAACATGCTGGAGCCCTATGACCTGAAAGCCATGGGTGCTGGCAGCGCCGATGTGGTGCACCACATGGTGGAAGCAGAAAGACGGGCCTACGCCGACCGGGCAGAACATCTGGGCGACCCTGACTTCTTCAAGGTTCCGGTGGAACGGCTGATCGCCAAGGAGTACGCAAAACAGCGGTTCAGCGGGTTCACGAAGGACAAGGCCAGTCGCAGCGCGGATATCGGTGCCGGAACATGGCCTGCTGAAAGTCCTGATACCACCCATGCGTCGTTTGTAGACAAGGCGGGCAATGCGGTTGCCTACACCACGACGCTGAACCTTTCCTATGGCTCCAAGATCGTGGCTGCCGGCACGGGGATGCTGCTCAACAATGAGATGGACGATTTTTCTTCCAAACCCGATACACCGAATGCGTTCGGGCTGCTCGGCCGCGAAGCCAACGCGATCGAACCGAAGAAGCGCATGCTCAGTTCCATGACACCCACCATCGTGGCCAAAGACGGCAAGGTAGTTCTGGTGACTGGTTCACCGGGTGGCAGCACCATCATCACCACGACCCTGCAGATCATTGTCAACGTGATCGATCATGGCATGAACCTGTCCGCTGCCGTGGCGAGCCCTCGGGTGCATCATCAGTGGCAACCTGATGCTGTGCTTTATGAGAAGAACGGGCTATCACCGGACACCGTGAAGATTCTCAAGGATCGTGGTCATCAGGGTGTTACCGCCTGGGGTTGGGAGCGGGGTATCGGCGATGCCAACTCCGTGATGGCGGTGCCCGGTGGTTTTGCCGGCATGGCAGATCCGCGCAATCCGGGCGCAGCGGCGCATCCCTAGTATTGCGTGTTCCTCATGTTCTGACAGCCAACCGCAGGGGCGTCGATGTGGGCGCCCGCGAGCGGAATTTCAAGGTCTTGTATTTGCAGCGGCTCATACCCACCAACAGGTCATCGCCTTCTGGCGCTATCAACCCACTCACTCTCAGACAAAGGAAACCTGACCATGAGCCTGATCCGATACAGTCCGATTGATGATCTCTTTCGCACGTTTGCAAACTTCGGAGAACCCGTCGGTCGCGGCGAGTTTCTGCCCGCCGTGCGCATTCTTGAGCTTGAACACGCCTACCAGATCGAGGTCGAGCTGCCTGGAGTGTCGCGGGATGACACCAAGGTTGCGGTGAACGACGGCATTCTCACGGTCAGTGGGGAACGCAAAGCCACGGATGGTGAAGGCACGCGGGTTCATCGCACTGAACGTACGCTCGGCAAGTTCAGCCGAACCTTCCGCCTGCCGGAGAATGCGGATGAAGCGCAGGTCAGTGCGCGGTCCGAGAACGGTGTGCTCCGGCTCACCATCGTCAAACAGGTGAAGGCCGTGCCCAGGCGCATCGAAGTGGAAGTGCATTGAGGAGCTAGCCGGCTGGCGGTGACCGTCTTGGACGGCGGTTCCGCTGGTCCTCGCCGGATCGGTACCTTCGTAGGGTCAATTTGATGCGGGTTCACTGCCCGCTTATGTGACCGGCTGCAGCTTGAAGGATGTCCATCCCATGGCCTCATCGGGCAGAATATGCGCCCGTCAAACCCGGTCTATGCTTGGATACGGGGCAGAATCCCACCACTTTATGGACGCTTAAGAGGCCGCATGAGCATCGACACCTTCAAGACCCGCAAATCCCTTAAGGTCGGAAACCGCGAGTACGATTACTTCAGCTTGCCAGACGCGCAAGCCCGAGGTCTGGGCGCCGTCGACAAACTGCCGGTCTCGCTGAAGGTTCTCCTCGAGAACCTGCTGCGTTTCGAAGACAACATCACCGTTTCGGAAGCGGATGTCCGCTGCCTCGCCAATTGGGCGAAGAATCCGCCGGATGATCAGGAAATCGCCTTTCGACCTGCACGTGTGCTGATGCAGGATTTCACCGGTGTGCCTGCCGTTGCGGACCTCGCTGCCATGCGCGGTGCGGTAGTTGGTGCAGGCAAGAACCCGGCCATCATCAACCCGCTGTCGCCGGTAGACCTTGTCATCGATCATTCGGTGATGGTCGACAAGTCAGGCACTGCGAGTGCGTTCGATGAAAACGTTGCCATTGAAATGGAGCGCAATACCGAGCGTTACCGCTTCCTGCGCTGGGGCCAACAAGCCTTCAACAATTTTCGGGTAGTTCCTCCCGGCACGGGGATCTGCCACCAGGTGAACCTCGAATATCTGGCACGTGTCGTCTGGACCAAGGACGAAAATGGCCGCACGGTCGCCTATCCGGATACGCTCGTCGGCACTGACAGCCACACCACTATGATCAACGGCGCCGGCGTGCTCGGCTGGGGCGTGGGTGGTATCGAAGCAGAAGCGGCGATGTTGGGTCAGCCCGTCTCGATGCTCATCCCCGAAGTCATCGGCTTCAAGCTGACCGGTCGTACACCAGAAGGCATCACCGCCACCGACCTAGTGCTCCGTGTGGTGGAGATACTGCGCAAGAAAGGCGTAGTAGGAAAGTTTGTGGAGTTCTACGGCGACGGGCTCAACAACCTGTCTCTCGCGGATCGCGCCACCATTGCCAACATGGCGCCGGAATATGGCGCCACCTGCGGGTTCTTCCCGGTGGACGATGAGACCATCAACTATCTAAAACTCTCCAACCGACCCAAGGATGTGGTGGCGCTGGTGGAGGCGTACAGCAAAGCACAGGGCATGTGGCGGGATGACAAGGTCGAAGCGACCTACACCGATACGCTCGAGCTTGATCTCGCCACTATCGTGCCGAGTCTTGCAGGGCCGAAACGCCCGCAGGACCGGGTCGTGATGTCGGTCATGAAAAAGGCCTTCGATGATGTGCTCGACCTTGATGGCAAGATGGACAAAGAAGCGCGTACCCAGGTTCCGGGCAAGAACTTCAGCCTGGGCCATGGCGACGTGGTGATTGCAGCGATCACCTCCTGCACCAACACCTCCAACCCGGCAGTGATGCTGGGCGCAGGTCTGGTGGCCAAAAAAGCTGCGGCGAAAGGCCTCACGGTTAAACCCTGGGTGAAGACCTCGCTCGCCCCCGGTTCCAAGGTAGTGACGGAGTATCTCGAAAAGACCGGGCTGCAGAAGGATCTCGACAAGCTGGGTTTCAATCTCGTGGGTTATGGCTGCACCACCTGCATCGGCAACTCCGGGCCGCTGGCTGACGAAATCACTCAGGCGATTCGCGACGGTGACCTGGTGGTCTCGTCGGTGTTGTCTGGCAACCGCAATTTCGAAGGTCGTGTACATCAGGAAGTGCGTACCAACTGGCTCGCGTCGCCTCCGCTGGTGGTTGCATTTGCCATCGCCGGCACGACGCGGATCGATCTGGGTACCGCATCCCTCGGCAAGGGCAAAGACGGCAAGGACGTCTATCTCAAGGACATCTGGCCGAGCAACAAGGAAGTCGCTGATGCGGTCGCAGCCGTGTCCGCTGACATGTTTGATCGCCAGTACGGTGATGTCTTCACCGGCCCCGCTGCCTGGCAGGCCATCGACGTGAAGAAGTCGGGTACCTATGGCTGGGAGAACTCCACCTACATCAAGCAGCCGCCGTTCTTCTCCACCGAGAACAAGCTCGAACAGAGTGTCGAAGTATCAGGCGCGCAGATCCTGGCGCTGCTCGGTGACTCGGTAACCACGGACCACATCTCTCCCGCAGGTGAAATCCAGCCGGACAGCCCCGCTGGGCATTACCTGCAACAGAACGGCGTACAAGTCGTCGATTTCAACTCCTACGGTTCACGACGCGGCAACCATGAAGTGATGATGCGCGGCACCTTCGCCAACATTCGTATCAAGAACGAGATGGTTCCCGGCACCGAAGGTGGCATCACGAAACACATTCCTTCCGGCGAGACCATGTCGATCTATGACGCGTCGATGCGTTATCAGGGACGAAGTACTCCGCTGGTCGTGTTCGCTGGCAAGGAATACGGCACGGGTTCCAGCCGGGACTGGGCGGCAAAAGGTACCCGTCTGCTGGGCATCAATGCGGTGATCGCAGAGAGCTTCGAACGGATTCACCGCTCGAACCTCATCGGCATGGGCACTCTGCCGCTGCAGTTCAAGAACGGCGACACCCGCAAGTCGCTGGGCCTCAAGGGTGATGAAATCATCGACATCCGCCTGCCAGCGGGTGAATCGAAGATCCGCACCAAGCAGGATATGGTGCTGGTGATCACCAGTGCCGCCGGCAAGAAGGAAGTCACGGTGATGTCGCGCATCGATACCGAGAATGAGATCGAGTACTTCAAGTGCGGCGGCATCCTGCAGTATGTCCTCAACAACCTCATGGCCCGCGGGCTGAACTCAGCGTTCTGACCAAAAACAAAAGGGGCGGTGACGCCCCTTTTTTTCTCCTTTCCCTTTTCCCCTTCTCGCGTGTAATCAGGTACCGGGAAACCTCTGATGGCATCTTATGGCACCACTTTTCGAATCCCGTGGCTGCACCCACCGCAGTCAGGTAGTTGCGGGTGAGATAAGTCGCGATGAGTTCGGCCACGCGTTCCAGCATCACGTTGTCCGTCGCCCCGAAACTCCAGGCGGCGCCGATAGCTTTGGCATGCTGGTAAAACTCGGGTTCGGCGATCACCTGACCACTGCCTTCTTCACTGATCCGCATGCGGATGATGATGCGGCTCAGGCCCGCAAACGAACCGGCAAAGATGCGGTTGGCGCCGGAAGGCTTGTGCAATGAGACGACGCGCGGTTCAAAGATGAGCTTCTCTGGACTCTCTGCATCGGCCTTCGTGTTCCACTCATCGATGACCGGCTGGACATGCTTCTGCATGTTCTCGATGCCCCGTTTGTGCACCTTGTCGGCGTTTTTCTTTTTGCCGATCTCGGCATCCATGGTGATGGTCGCTAGGGAATAACCGCCGTATCCCGCGAGTGGATTGGTTGGCGGTGGATTTTCGCCGGCCGCCAGGACACCAGCAGCCAGGAGGAGGAACACGCAAACCAGGATCTTTCGAGAATCGGCAATAGGCGCGATCAGCATGAGGCTCCCCTTGCAGGGAATCACGCTCGCAGTCTACTGCAGTACCGCCGGGCGCTAAATCCAGGACGGCGTCCTCCGGCGACCTTCGCCGAACGCCCCGATCTCGTGAACTTTGCGGCAGTTCACAGGCGCGCTTCGCGCAGACGACTAGAGTGCGCGCCGTCGCATCGCCAACACGAGGTTGAAGTACGTGTCTACGCGGCAAGAATCCCGCTTGATCGCCATTGAACGCCGCAACATGGTTGCAGCCGTGCCGCGTCGCCGTTTCCATCGCGCGCGGCGCCAGTAAAAAACTGGCAGAAGCCCCCGTCAGCCATCCACACATCAGCGTTTGAAAGCCCGCGCCACGACGTCCGCGAGCGTGCGGGCGTAGTGGATTTCGAGCCCCGCACGGACGAATTCCGGGATTTCCTCGACGTCTCTTGCGTTGTCCGCGGGCAGGATCACGGTACGTATGCCCTGCCGTTTGGCTGCAAGCAATTTCTCGCGAATGCCGCCAACCGGATAAACCTGACCTGATAGCGTCAGTTCGCCGGTCATGGCGAGCTTGGTACGTACCGTCTTGCCGGTGGCGAGGGATATCAGCGCCGTCGCCATCGTGACTCCAGCACTTGGGCCATCCTTGGGTGTTGCCCCTGCGGGCACGTGCAGGTGAATCGAGGCATCGTTGAACCATTCATTGTTGATGCCGAACGATGCCGCATCTGCGCGCACTCGACTTAGTGCGATATTGGCCGACTCCTGCATGACGTTGCCGAGTTGCCCGGTCAGCCGGAAACCTGCGTTGCCACGGTTTACGACAATGGCTTCGACAGGCAGCGTTGCCCCGCCCATGGCGGTCCAGGCGAGGCCGGTGACGATGCCGACGCCACTCTCGATGCGCTCCTTCTCAAATCCACGTGGCCCGAGATAGTCCCGGATCGATTCCTGATCCACCCGGACAGGCAGAGTTGCACCCTGCAGGATGGCCACGTTGGCCTTGCGCTGGATGCGGGCAAGGTGTTTTTCCAGTTGGCGAACGCCTGCTTCACGGGCGTAGTGTTCAATGACTTCGCGCAGCGCTGCGGCATCGATGCGGATCTCGCGAGAGGAGCGCCCTGATTTTTCGAGCAGCTTGGGCCACAGGTGCCTGCGTGCGATCAGCTGTTTTTCAGCGTCGAGATATCCGGAGAGCCGGATCACCTCCATGCGGTCGAGTAGCGGTGCCGGAATCGTATCGAGCTGATTGGCTGTGCAGACGAAGAGGACCTTCGACAGATCAAAATCGAGGTCGAGGTAGTGATCACGAAAAGAAGCATTCTGTTCCGGGTCGAGCACTTCGAGCAGTGCCGAGGCTGGATCGCCCTGGTAAGAGCTGCCGATCTTGTCGACCTCATCGAGCATGATGACCGGGTTCGCGGTGCCGCAGTCCTTCAGCGCCTGCAATAGTTTGCCCGGCATGGCGCCAATGTAGGTTCGACGATGCCCTTTGATTTCCGCTTCGTCACGCATGCCGCCAACTGAAAAACGGAAGAACGTCCGGTCCAGGGATTCAGCAATGGCGCGTCCCAGTGACGTTTTGCCAACACCGGGAGGACCGACCAGACAAACGATCGATCCGGCGGCGTTACCCCGGCTTACACCCAGTGCCAGAAACTCAAGTATTCGATCCTTGACGTCGTCGAGGCCCTCATGATGTGCATTCAGGATGGACCGCGCCTCTTCAAGATCTGTTGCGTCGGTCGTGCTGATGCCCCATGGCAAACTCGTCAGCCAGTCGATCCAGTTGCGCGTCACGCCCCACTCGGGTGAACCCGGTTCGAGAATGGCGAGCTTGTCCATTTCCTCAGCGAACCGTGCCTGCGCGGCGGCGCTGAACCGGAGGGTGGCGGCGCGCTCACGGAATTTTTCGAGTTGTGCGGTCTTGTCGTCTTTCGAAAGACCAAGTTCCTTCTGGATGTAGTTCAGCTGCTGCCGAAGCACCTTTTCGCGCTGGTGGCTGTGGATCTCCTTCTCCACGTGGTCGCGGATTTCCTTCTGCGCTTCGGCGATCTTCAGTTCGCGATGCAGCAATTCCACCACCTTCTGCAGGCGGGAGTCGAGGTTCAGGGTCTCGAGAATTTCCTGCAGCGTTTCGCGCGAGGCGGTTGTCAGTGATGCTGCGAAATCAGCCAGCAGGGCAGGGCGATTGGGGCTTGAGCGTGACAGGAAAAGCTTCAGCTCTTCGCCGTACAGCGGATTGAGCGGGATCAGCTCCTTGATGATATTGATGATGGCAACCGCATAGGCGGTTTGTTCGGTGGCACCGGCATCTGTCCGATCCGGAAAGTACTGCACGGCGGCGAGCAGGGGCGGCTCCTGCCGGCTCCACTGTCTGACCTTGAACCGCTGCAGACCTTCCAGCAGAACATGCAGTACTTCACCGTCCCGATGCACGCGATGGACACGGCACACGGTGCCGATGGTGTGCAGCCGGTGGGTGTCGATGCCATCTTCTGCGGTACCGCGTAAGCCGATAAGGCCGACAACGTCTTGGCCTCTCTCGCGGATCGCCTCAAGTGTGGGCTGCCACATGGCAGCATCAAGGACGAGCGGCAGGGCTTGTCCGGGAAACAGCGGGCGTTGGTCGTGGGGAAGGATGTGCAGGAGCCCGGGCAGGTTTTCGCCCGGCAGCATGACCTGTTTGCCGCTGTCATCCGCGATCGGTGCGCCGTCCTGTTCGATGTCCATCATCGTCTCGTGTCAGACCTCTCTGTCGCGGTAAACCGTGTGGGCGTCTCGGCAAGATGGGGTTGCTTTGACGGGCTTCAAGGGGTTTGCCTTGCAATCGGAGCTTGCCGGACTATCATCGCCTCATGCGCCATCACAGATTCACCACCACGTGTACCCTGACTCGCACTCGATGCGGGTCGTTGCGTACGCCGGTGCGATAAGTCGGCGTCAGCGGCGACCCGCAACTGGCCACGCCCGGCATTGTGTGTCGGGCAGGAAGCCGGTAAGTCCAGCGGTCGCCACGGGTTCCCGATCAGCAGTTCACATCTTTACCCCGGCCGGCAATCGCCTCCCGGGGTTTGGTTTTTTTGGGATTGTGAAAATCGGGAATCGCTTCCGATGCGGATTACGAGGAGCGCGTGTACATGAGCAGCTTTGAACACAGTGGGGAAGAATCAGGTCAGGACGAGTTGTACCGGATCAGGCACAGTTTGGCGCACGTCCTGGCGCAGGCAGTGCTTGAGCTGCGCCCGGGCTCAACCCTTGGTTTCGGACCACCGATCAAAGACGGTTTCTACTATGACTTCGTGCTGACAAGTCTACTCACTGATGAGGACTTCCCGGAGCTCGAAAAGCGCATGCGGCAGATCATCAAGAAGGGCCAGAAGTTCTATCGCGAAGATCTGGAGGCAGGAGACGCGCTGCGCCGCATCGACGAGATGAAGGAGCCGTACAAGCGCGAATACGCGCAGGAACTGATCAACAAACACGGGCTTGGCGGGCTGTCGTTCTATCGGAATGGTCCCTTTCTCGACATGTGCGAAGGCCCCCATGTGGAGACAACCAAAGAAATCCCCCGCGATGGATTCAAGCTGCGCAGCGTGGCTGGCGCGTACTGGCGTGGCGACTCCCGCAACACGATGATGACGCGCATCTATGCGTGGGCGTTTGCCGACAAGGAAACCCTCGACACCTACGTCACCAATTTTCTTGAAGCCCAGGCGCGTGATCACAAGAAACTCGGTCGGGAGCTGTCCATCTTTAAGATCGACAACGACATCGGCAAAGGGCTGCCGCTATGGCTGCCGAATGGTACGGTGATCCGTGACGAACTCGAAAAGCTCGCCAAGGAGCTTGAGTTCAAGGCCGGCTACCAGCGTGTGGCTACCCCTCATCTGGCCCGTCAGGACCTGTACTACACGTCGGGGCATCTGCCGTACTACGCCGACGGCATGTATCCACCCATGGAGCTGGTGGAGCGCAACGAAGACGGTACCGGCACCGTCAAGGAGTCCTATCGGCTGCGGCCGATGAACTGTCCCCACCACCATAAGGTGTTTGCCGCGGAACCGCGTAGTTACCGTGATCTGCCGCTGCGACTCGCCGAGTACGGCCAGGTATACCGGCTCGAAGAATCCGGTGCGGTGAGTGGCCTGTTGCGGGTCCGGGGCATGTGTATGAACGACGCCCACATCTACCTCACTGCGGAACAGGTCAAGGACGAGTTCAAGTCTGTGCTCGCCCTCTACAAAGAGGCCTATGGTGTGTTTGGCCTCGACAACTACCGTATCCGCCTCTCCCGCTGGGACCCGGAAGATCCCAAAGGGAAAGAGAAATACGTCGACAATCCACCGGCCTGGGCCGAGTCGGAAGAAATCCTTCGGCAGGTGTTGGAAGAACTTCAGATCACCTATGTCGATGGCCCGGGTGAGGCGGCGTTCTACGGACCGAAGATCGATATCCAGTTCGTCACTGTTACCGGTCGGGAGGAAACGGTGTCGACCATCCAGCTGGACTTTGCTGTGCCCGAACGATTCAACCTGAAGTACGTTGGGCCGGATGGCGCCGAGCACACGCCGTTCTGCATCCATCGCGCGCCGTTCAGTACCCATGAGCGCTTCGTGGCCTTTCTCATTGAACACTTCTGCGGTGCCTTTCCCACCTGGCTCGCTCCGGTGCAGGTGCAACTCCTTACGGTATCGAACCAGTATGACGAGTACGCAAAGGGGATCGTGCGACGGCTGCGTAACCGGTTCATCCGTGCAGAACTCGCGTCATCCAATGAAACGCTGCCCAAGAAGATCCGCGAAGGCACGGTGAGGAAAATCCCGAATCTGCTGATCATCGGCGAGCGGGAAGTGGCCGATGCGACGGTGACGCTCCGGCGTTATGGTCACAAAGACCAGCACACGATGACCGTTGATGCATTCGAGGCAGCGCTGGTGTCGACGATCCAGAGCCGCAGTCTTCGCTTCGAGCTCGGTTGATCGTCGTACGGGCGGCGAGAATCACATGACGCTGCCCGAGCTTGGCGAGAGCATAGGGCGCATGACGGACTGGGAAGCTCTGGTTTTGACGGCTTCCTACTTGCTCCTGGGGGCTGCTGCGGGCGCCCACGCGTTGCTCAACAGGCCGGAACCCCGTGCGGCACAGGTCTGGCTGATCATCTGTCTCTTCCTGCCTATCCTCGGGGCGACGGCCTATTTCGCGTTTGGCGTCAATCGCATCCATACGCGGGCGAAAAAGCTGCACGAACCGGCTCGATGAAGCGGCCGAAGCGACCATGAACTGTCCCTCGAAGCCCTGCGACGGTATGGGCCCTACCTTGTCATCGGCAATCGTGTCGCTGATCTGCCGGCGCGGGAAGGCAACAGCGTCGATATCCTGTTCAACGGCGATGACGCCTATCCAGCCATGCTCGACGCCATCGGGCAGGCGCAAAGACGAGTCTTGCTCTGTTCTTACATCTTTGACAACGACGCCACCGGCAAGGCATTTGTTGCGGCACTTGAAGCGGCTGTCCGGCACGGTGTCGAAGTCCGGGTGTTGGTTGACGCGATTGGCGAGCTCTATTCCTGGCCACGGATTTCGCGGGCGTTGAAGGCCGCCGGAATTCCACATCGGCGGTTTCTGCCGCCGCGCTGGTTCCCGCCATTCGGCTACGTAAATCTGCGCACTCATCGCAAACTGCTGATCGTTGACGGCACGACCGGCTTCTGTGGCGGTATGAACATCGGTGATCGGCACGCCACCACGGAGTCCGGCGATCGTGAGGCGGATGACATCCACTTCCGGCTTGTCGGTCCCGTGGTCGATGATCTGGAGTGGCTGTTCCTCGACGACTGGCGCTTTGCGTCGGGGGAAGTACTTGAGCCCCTTCCGGTTGGTGCAGTCGAAGGTGATGTCCTCTGCCGTCTGGTCTCTGGCGGGCCGAATGAAGACCTCGACAGGCTCCTCTTCATCAACCATGGAGCGATTGACAGTACCCATGAGAGCATCCTGATCATGACGCCCTACTTCCTACCGGAGCGTGACCTGATCGTGGCGTTACAAACGGCGGCGCTGCGCGGCGTTGAAGTGAAGATTGTTGTCCCACATCGCAGCAACCTGCCCTATGTGGACTGGGCCATGCAGCACTGGTTGCCACAGTTGCTGGCGCAAGGCGTACGGGTTTTCAGACGACCGCTGTTTTCGCACGCCAAACTGCTGGTGGTGGACAGCCGTTATGCGCTGATCGGCAGTGCTAACCTCGATCCGCGCAGTCTGCGCCTCAACTTTGAAGTGGGTGTTGAAATCTTCGATACCACGGTTGCAGAAGCGCTCGAAATGGTAATCCGCTCAGTGACCACGACAGGGGAGGTCAGCATTCCGGCCCTGATGTCCAGGGGTCGGTTGCGTCGGTTGCGGGATGCGACGGTGGCCCTATTTACGCCCTATCTTTGAGCGCCGACCGGAGTATCGAATGTAGTGAGCAGAAACGCGTACTCCTCGGCATCTTCCCGCAGGGATTCAAAGCGACCACTCTTGCCACCGTGCCCCGCCCCCATATTGGTCTTGAGCAGCAGAAGGTTCTTGTCAGTCTTCATCGCCCGCAGTTTCGCCACCCACTTGGCCGGCTCCCAGTAGGTTACTCGCGGATCATTCAGGCCGGCAGTGACCAGCAGTGGCGGATAGGCCTGTGCTTTGACGTTGTCGTAGGGGCTGTAGCTCTGGATGGTCTCGAACGCTGTCTTGTCAGTGATCGGATTGCCCCACTCCTGCCATTCCATGGGTGTGAGCGGCAGGGAGGCATCGAGGATGGTGTTGAGGACGTCCACGAAGGGCACGTGAGCGGCCACAGCTCCATAGAGATCCGGCGCCTGGTTGACGATGGCACCCATCAGTTCGCCGCCCGCAGATCCGCCTGAAGCGGTAACCCGCCCGGGTTGGGCACAACCTTCTGCGATCAGGAACCGGGTGACATCCACGAAGTCATTGAAGGTGTTGGCGCGTTTTTCGAGTTTGCCGTCGAGGTACCAGTGATACCCGAGGTCATCGCCGCCGCGGATGTGGGCGATGGCGTAGGCAAAGCCTCGATCCAGCAACGACAGGCGATTGGCGGAAAAACCCGGGGGATAAGCAAATCCATAGGCGCCGTAGCCATAGAGATGAACTTTGCCACTGCCATCTTTCCGGAAATTCTTGTGGTACACGATGGATACGGGCACCGCGACCCCATCCCGTGCGGTGGCTGTCAATCGTTCCGTCACGTACTGCGAAGGGTCATAGCCGCTCGGAATTTCGCGCACCTTCAGCGACTCAAGTCGGCGGGTATCGAGGTGGTAATCGAATGTGGTGTTCGGTGTCACCATCGACTGGTAATCGATACGCAGGGTGGAGGTCTGATATTCCGGGTTGCTGGCGAGCGTGGCGATATAACTCGCTTCCGGAAACGCCACGTGGTGTTCGCCGCCCTGGTAATCCCGGACCCGGATCTGGGACAACCCGCGTATCCGTTCCTGGATGACGAGCATCCCTGCAAATGTGGTGACCTCCTGGAGGTAATGATCATCGCTGCCGGCGATGAGTTCCTGCCAGGCATCGGGTGTTTGAACCGGAGCGGTCACGATGCGAAAGTTTGGATGCGTGTCGTTGACGCGGATGTAGAGCGTCCCGTCGTGTTCATCAAGGTCGTATTCATGGCCCTGCGTACGTTTGGAGACGAGCACCGGTGTCGCCTTAAAGTTGTCCGTCGGCAGCAGATACAACTCGTTGGTGACGTGATCACCGGTCGCGATCACCGCGAACTTGCGTGACTGGGTTTGTTCGACTGATACATTGAATTCTTCGGCGGCTTCTACATAGAGCACCGTATCCGCGGATTGTGGATCGCCAAGCCGATGTAGCCAGATCTTTTTCGAGCGCCAGTTTGCGTCTGAGTCGGTGTAGAGAAAACTCGCGCTGTCGGCTGACCACACCAGACCGTCGCGCCAGTTCTCAAGCGAATCGGCCAGCAGCTCACCCGTTACAAGGTTTCTGACCTTGAGCACATATCGCTCCGAACCGCTGTCATCAACGCCATAGGCCAGGAGTTTGCCGTCGGGGCTGACAGAAAGGCCGCCGAGCGCAAAGTACTCATGGCCTTTGGCGAGTGCCGGCTCGTCCAGGATCACTTCGGTTGCCCCGCCGTTGGCGGGTTTGCGGTACCAAGTGCGGTACTCGGCACCTTCGGCGTACGCCCACCAGTAGAGCCAGTCACCGTCCTTCTGTGGAACGCTGCTGTCATCTTCCTTCACGCGACCACGGAATTCGGAGTAGAGCGTATCGATCAGTGTGGCGTGTGGCGCCATCTGCGCTTCGAAGTAACGGTTTTCGGCTTCGAGATAGGCGAGCACATCCGGGTCATCCACTTCGGGGTAACCGGCATCACGCAGCCACGCCCAGGGATCGGAAACGGTAATGCCGTGATGCGTGTAGGTGTGCTCCCGGGTTGCAGCAACGGGTGGATTGAGTGCTTGTGGCATGGTCGAGGTATCAGCAGGTGGAGACGGTTCCGTGCAAGCGGCGTTGAGTAGTGCCAAAGAGATCAGAACGATGGATCGGTACATGAAAGGCCCGGGGTGCTAGCAATCGGGCAGAATGCCTGCGAGCCGGTGCGCAGGCAATCAAGCAGCATCCACTCAGGGGTGGGGATCAACCCTCGTCGATGCTGCGATCCTTGCGAGGTGCGGGGGTCAGGCCTTCGACCTGCGCCACTTGACGCGTGAGGTTCATGAAATCCACCAGAATCAGACCCGTTTCCCGCAGGAGTGCGTCATCTTCGGGCGGCGGTTTTTCCTCTTCGGCAGCAGCTTCTGCTTCTTTTTCGAGTTCTTCGAGGGAGGCCAGCGGGGGTTTGCCTTTGATCTTGCGCAGGTCGTTCTCAAGGGTGAGATGCCAGGCGTCTTCCGTAGTCTGTTCCTTGCGACGAACCGCTTCGTTGAGCGACATGTGCGTGCGCGCGCTAGTTTCTTCCGCCTTGGCCATGAGGTCACGCAGGTATTCGAAGTCCGGATCAGTCGCGACGCGGCGTTCGTGCAGTGATTTGAGTTGTGGCAGCACTTCCTGCATGTCGCCATACCGTCGATAGAGTGCCGGCTGGATCATGTCCCAGGGCAAGGCGTCATCCAAGCTTGACTCGCCAATCAGATTTGTGTCGTAGAGCTCCGGCAGGTCAAGGTCCGGCAATACACCTTGGTGCTGGGTCGACTGACCAGAGATCCGGTAAAATTTCGCCTGGGTGATCTTGATCTGGCCGCGATGCAGGGGGACGAGGGTTTGTACTGTGCCCTTGCCGAAAGTTTGACTACCGACAACGAGACCACGTCCGTAGTCCTGGATCGCACCGGCGAAGATCTCGGATGCCGATGCTGATAGCCGGTTAACCATGACTGCCATCGGGCCGGTCCAGGCGACTGTGCTGTCGTTGTCCACGTAGACATTGGCACTGCGCCGCGCTGTTTTCACTTGCACGGTGGGCCCGGTTTCGATGAACAGCCCAGTCAGGGAATCGGCTTCCTGCAACGATCCGCCACCGTTGTTGCGCAGGTCGACGATGAGCGCCTGTGCTCCCTCCGCCTTTAGCTCGCCGATCAGCCGGGCCACGTCCCGGGTGGTCGACTTGTAGTTCGAATCACCCTCGGACTGCGCCTTGAAGTCCGCATAAAAGGTCGGGATCTCGAGGATGCCCACCTTGTAGGGTTTTCCTTTCTGGTTCAGCGTCAGGAGCTTCTTCTGTGCAGCCTGTTCTTCGAGCTGCACGGTATTACGAATGATGCTGACGATCCGCGCCGGTGCAGTTTCGCCCTCTTTCGGCAGTACTTCGAGCCGCACTGTTGACCCTTTTGGCCCGCGGATCAGTTCCACCACATCGTCCAGCCGCCAACCGACAACGTCGATGAGCGGGCCGCTGCCACCCTGGCCGACACTGATGATCCGTTCCGCAGGCTTGAGGTTGCCTGCCTTGTCGGCAGGACCCGCGGGTACGAGGCGTACGACGGAGGTGTAGTCATCCTCACTCTGCAACACGGCCCCGATGCCCTCGAGGGACAACGACATGTTGATGTCGAAGTTTTGTGAGGTACGCGGCGAGAAGTACTGGGTGTGCGGATCAAACGAACTCGCGAAGGCGTTGATATAGATCTGGAATACATCCTCGCTCTTGGTCTGCAGGGTCTGCTTCAGCCGGTTCCGATAACGCTTGCCGAGTACTTCGACGATTTCGGCGACGGGTTTGTCGTTGAGCTTCATGGCCAGCGCCGCTGATTTCAGTCGTTTGCGCCAGAGGTCATCCAGTTCAGCACGGTTGCGAGCCCAGACGGCATCCTTGCGTTCGATCTCTATGGATTCATCGGCGTTGAAATCGTAGGTGGCGAGTTTTGTTTCGATTTCCCGGACCAGGAAGTTCAGGCGGTCGATCTGTCGGTCCTGGTAAATGTTGAAGATCGCGTAGGCGGGCTTGATGTCGTTGCGCTTCAGCGAGTCGTCAAGAGAATAGCGGTAGGTTTCGAGCGACTGCATGTCCGTCTGCAGGAAATACATCCGCTGGTTGTCGAGGCTTTCGATGTACTTGTCGAACACTTCGCTCGACAGGGCGTCGTCGATGTCCTTGCGCAGATAGTGACTGTTGCGCATCTGCTCAACGATAAGAACGCTCGTCTTTTCGTGAACGGCGAGTGGCTTGAGCGGTACGGGTACAGCCGGGGCAGAAGGTGCGACCGGAGCCGCCGGTACGACAGTCGTCGGAGTAGCGACTTTGTCAGCAAGAATCGGCGTGGCGATCCCGCACAGCAGTGCGCCTGTGATCACGATGCCCTTGTGCAACAGCTTCATTTGACTGCGAACCTCCTGAATTCGGTTCTCACGTCGCGGACGAGTCGTTTCGCCGGGAGTGCTCACCGTACCTGTAATCAGAGTGTGCCACGGAATCTACCCGCGACACCAAGTGCGGTTGGCGCGCACGACAGCAAGCCGGGCAATAGGCTGGAGACATGGAAGTAGTCCGGATGCGTGTGAGCACGATTGCCTGACGCGCATGGGTTGAAGCCGGTGGTACTGCCATACCCCCCTCTTTTCCCTCGAGGGTTCCCGTGGAGAGTTCCCGTCGAGAGTTGCCAGTCGCAAGTTGCCTTCCCTCCGGTCGCCCGGTAGTGGTGATTCCGTGAGCCAGCGTGTAGGGTGCATCCGCCTGTTCAACCGCAGCTTAACACCAGCCTTTCGGCGGGCTGTTTGAACAATGTAACCCGTGGCCGAAATGGCACTCTCGACGAGACATCCAGAGCCAGGGCCTGGTCCGCGGAGTGACGCAGAACAGCACACGCATGACTCTGACTCTGACACTACAATGGAGTTCCCATGTTTTTGAATTCAGTACCGGATGATTCGCCTGTGCGGATTCGCCCGGCGTTTCGGTTCCTCCCCCGATTCGCGCGTTGCATGGCGGCACTCGCCGTCACCTGCCTGTTGGTACCACAGGTCTACGCGGCACCCTCCAACATCCTACTCGAGACGGATATCAAGAGGGCGAGTTATCTGATCGGGTACCGGGCTGCACTGCAGGTGACGCAGCAGGTTGGACCGGTAGTGGACACCGCAACCGCACAAGCAGGCTTTGCTGATGCGTTGATGCAGGCGCCACGACGTGTGGATGACACCCAGACGCGTCTGGCCTTTGAAGCCTTGGGCAAGGCGATCGAAGCCCGCAATGCAGCGGCAGGTCAGGCTGCGTCGTCAGCGGGTGATCCGTTCAGGGCAGCAAATGCCAAAAAAGCCGGGGTGAAAGTCACAGCCTCTGGACTCCAGTACGAAGTGCTCAAGGCTGGAACGGGAGCCAAGCCGACGGCTGAGCAGACCGTGAGCGTGCACTACACCGGTACACTCGTGGATGGCACTGTGTTCGACAGCTCCGTGCAGCGCGGCCAGCCAGCGGAGTTTCCCGTGAACCGGGTGATCCAGGGTTGGGTCGAAGCCCTGCAGCTCATGTCAGTGGGTTCGAAGTGGCGTCTGGTGATTCCGCCGGCAATCGCTTACGGCGCCAACGGTGCACCGCCGGACATTCCTCCGAACGCCACGCTGGTGTTCGAAGTTGAACTGCTAGGAATCAAATAGCGGCGTGGTCCTTTGTGATTGGCCAGACGGGTTGACCTGAGTGCCTGACCAGAAAGGGAGCCCTTCCACACCGAAGACCAGCGAATCGGGCCGAAGCGGTTCTGCTCCCGGTCCGGATTCCTACCGCTATCGTTACCGGGAGAAGCCGGATGCGGATCGGGCGTCACCGCTGAAGCTGGCGGCAATCACCCGCACCGTTGTGCTCGCCTCCATTGCGTTCGGCGCCATCCTGCTCTATCTGGTGCGTGACCTCGGCATGGATGGTGGCGAGCTGCTCGAGTACGCGAAGTCGGCGCTCGTGTTCATCGGAACGTTCCTGGTCGGCGGTATTGTGCTTGGGGCATTGATTGTGATTGTGCGTCGGCTGATCTCCCGACCAGCAGCGCCGAATCGCTTCAGTGCAGCGCAGTCAGAACACGATCCAGACGTGGAACAAAGGCGTTCTCGTAATCCAGACTGAATACGACCGACAACGCCTTGCCGACTGTCCGGCTGCGATCGACGAAACCGAAGTGTCGGGAATCGAAGCTTTCATGACGGTTGTTACCCATCATGAGGTAGGCACCCGGTGGCACGGTCAAAGGGCCGAAGCCCTGTTAGATGCTGGCCCCACTCAATGCGATGAGATGGCGGTGACCGGCGATGTCCTCTTCGATCTGCTGACGGTTGTCTTCTGCCCCGGCAATAGCATACCGGGCCGCATGACCACTGATCACCAGCACATCGCCACTGAGCGCAACCCGATCCCCGGCAAAGCGATGACCCGTTTGACGTAAAGCCTGTCTTCCACCGGTGAACGGAACGCAACGATATCGCCTCGCGCGGGGTCTGCGCGCCGCACAAGTGAAATCTGCGTGAACGGTAACCGGATGTCGTAGGCGCGCTTGTCCACGGCAATGTGGTCACCTACCGCAATGGTGGGCGCCATCGAGCCAGTCGGAACATGGTTCCAGTCGAATACCACGCTGCGAAAGGCGAGCAGCGTGGCGAGAAACATCAGGAAGGGGATGACGGTTAGTCTGACACCGGTTTGTGTAGCTTCTCGGCCGTGCAGATCAGCACCTGGATCAAGCGGCAGGTCTTGCTCATCGGTGCTCGCAAGGCCGGGTATGGGTGGACTGGTGCGCAAACTTCGGCTCCAGGAACATCTTCGGTTCTGACCGTTGCCGCAGCGCTACAGGTGGCTGTCGGCTTCGGACCATCAGTTTGTGATGGTACGCACAAAACGGGATTGGGGTGTTCACGCCCCCGGTGCGGTTGTTGCCGGGATGTCTGGATTGTCTGGCGAATGTGACGAACACGGGCACAGCTGTGGCTCTGCCTGATGTGTGGGCAGCGGTCTAAGCGCGACTAGACCGGCCTGCGACCGGCGCTGTTAGTGGCGATGGGTTTCCTGCATGCGGGCGAGTGCTTCCGGTGTAGCGTCCTTCTGGTGTTTCGATTTCCATTCGCTGTAGGGCATGCCGTAAACCCGTTCTCTGGCGAGTTCGTAGTCGATGGTCTCGCCGGCCTCTGCAGCAGCGGCGACATACCACTTGGCGAGGCAGTTGCGGCAGAAACCTGCCAGGTTCATCAGATCGATGTTCTGCACATCCTTGTTGTCGTCGAGGTGGGCCAGCAGGCGCCGAAAGACAGCAGCTTCAAGTTCAGTGGTGGTTGGCATGGCAAATCGGCTCCATTCATTCGGGATCGAGGGTCTGCCGTGATGATAGGTCCACGACGGGCACGAGGGAATCGTTGAACAGCGGGCCCGCAGCTGTGTATCACCGGTGCGTGTCGAGCCCGCCCGGTGCGATGCCATCCGGAATTACCGTAAGCTCTGAGTATTCGACCGGATAAACGACACAGGTGAACACGGTGGATTTTCTGACTCCGGAATTGCTCGGCGCGTTCCTCACATTGGCTTCGCTCGAGATCGTACTCGGCATCGACAACATCATCTTCATCTCCATTCTCACCGGACGCTTGCCCCCTGAGCAGCAGGAGCGCGCGCGGCTGGTGGGGTTGGGGCTTGCCATGGTGATGCGCATCGGGCTCCTGCTCTCTCTCTCGTGGGTGATGGGGCTGACGGCTGATCTGTTCCAGTTCTTGAGCTACGGAATTTCCGGGCGCGATCTCATCCTCCTTGGAGGTGGTGCGTTCCTCATCTTCAAAGCCACGCGGGAAATCCACAACTCGCTGGAAGGTGAAGTGGAGGCCGGCGGCGGAGGCGGTATGCGGGCGACATTCCTTGGTGTTCTTGCCCAGATCGCCATCATCGACATGGTGTTCTCTCTGGATTCCGTGATCACTGCGGTGGGGCTCGTCGACAATGTGAGTGTGATGGTTGCGGCCATCATCGTCGCCGTGGGCGTGATGATGTTTGCAGCCGGACCCATCAGCCGCTTCGTCGAGCACCACCCCACGATCAAGATGCTGGCGATGTCATTTCTGGTGCTCATCGGCTTTACCCTGATCGGTGAAGGTCTCGACGTACACACGCCCAAGGGCTACATCTACTTCGCGATGGCGTTCTCCTTCGGCGTCGAGCTGCTGAACATCCGCGTCAAGAAAAAACGTGCAGACCATGTGCATCTGCGAGCATCGCAGTTTGCCGCTGTGGCGGAGTCAGCCGAGCTGCCGCAGCAACACCAGGCGCAAACCCGGACGGAGACGGGTTGAGTCCACGAGGATTGCAGGAATGACCAGGGCTCAGTCAGTAGTTGCAACCCGGATGCAGGTTCGCACGCATGTCGGGCTGGAGCGGAGCCGCAACGAGGATGCAATCGTTGCCGAACCCGGCGCTGGGCTCGCGGTTCTGGCTGATGGCATGGGCGGGCTCCGGGCAGGTGATGTCGCTAGCCGCGAAGCGGTCCAGGTCATCACCGGCGCCTTGCTTCGCCGTTCGGCCCGCCGCCCTGAAGTTATCGCCCGCGCCATCAGACAAGCTGATCGGCGCATTGCGGCCCTCTCTCGGGAACTCGGCGGACCCGCGTAGATGGGGACCACCGTAGTCGTTTGGCAGCGTTGTGCGGCAGGGTGTGCGCTGATCGCCCATGTTGGCGACAGCCGTTGTTATCGGGGGTATGCCAGCCAACTCGATGTGCTGACCCGCGATCACTCTGTCGTACAGATGCAGGTGGATGCCGGGTTGCTGACGCCGGATGCGGCCTGGCAGGCTCCGCATCGGCATCTCATCACCCAGGCGCTGGGTCTGGGCGAGCCGATCAGTGTTGCGGTTGTTGATTCTCCGCTGATTCCCGGAGACCGTTTTCTGCTCTGCTCCGACGGGCTGAACGACATGGTGGCGCCGGATCTGATGGCGAGTCGGTTCCGAGAGTTCAACGATGACGCGCTGCTGGCGGATGCGCTGCTCGCCGACGCACTCGCCGCCGGCGGCAGGGACAACGTTTCGCTGGTACTCATTCGCATATAATCCCGCGCGTTTTGACCTGACGGCCGAAAAGGCCACCTGCAACAGGAACGGAAGTTCTGTACACCGCGGAATATGCAGTCATGAACCGAACAGAGCGAATCGAGTCCCTTCTCGCGCACGACCTGCCACTCCAACATCTCGAAGTCATCAACGAGAGCGACGGGCATCATGTTCCAGCCGGGTCCGAAACCCACTTCAAGGTTGTGCTGGTCGCGGATGCGTTCGCTGGCATGTCGCGGATCAACCGGCACCGCCGCGTGAACGCCCTGTTGGCGCCAGAATTCGCTGCCGGTCTGCATGCCCTCGCCATCCATGCCTACACCGAGGCGGAGTGGCAGGCGCGGCACGGCGCAGTGCCCATGTCGCCACCCTGTGCCGGTGGATCATCCGGGCAGCACGGCTGAGATCGTGGATGTCTGCACGTTCTACCGTTTTGCGCGGATCGAGAACCCCGAAGAAGTCCGCCAGAGGCTGCTGGCTGAAGGTGAGCAATGCCAGCTCCGCGGTACCGTGCTGCTCGGCTTGGAAGGCATCAACTCGACGTTGTGTGGCAGGCGCGAATCACTGGAACAGTTTCTCGACACGGTTCGGCGCATTCCCGGTTTTGGAGATCTGACAGCGAAGTTCTCCCGCGCGGCAGCGGACAATCAGGTTTTTCATCGCCTGAAAGTACGGGTAAAGGAGGAAATCGTCACGCTGGGTGTGCTCGGCGTTGATCCCTCGAAGCGCACCGGAACGCACGTCAGCGCCGAACGGTGGAATGACCTGCTCGACGATCCTGATGTCGTGGTGATCGACACCCGCAACCGGTACGAGTGTGAGATCGGCACGTTTCCCGGTGCTTTGCAGCCGGATACGGGGTCATTCCGCGAATTCCCGGACTGGGTGAAAACCCATCTGGATCCGGACAAACACCTGCGGATCGCCATGTTTTGCACCGGTGGCATCCGCTGCGAAAAGGCGTCTGCCTTCATGCTCGAAAGTGGATTTGCAGAAGTCTTCCATCTCGATGGAGGCATCCTGCGTTACCTGGAAACGGTCGCGCCAGATGATAACCGTTGGGCAGGCGAGTGTTTCGTCTTCGATCAGCGGGTGTCAGTCGATCCATCCCTCGGAGAGGGGGAGTTCAGCCAGTGTTTCGCCTGCCGTCGGCCGGTATCCGCGGCAGAGCGTGAACACCCTGATTACAGGGAAGGGGTCAGCTGCCCGAACTGTGCCGGCACATTTACTGAGACACAGCTGGCAGCGTTTACCGAACGCCGCCGTCAGGTGGTACTTGCCGAACAGCGGGGTGAACGACACATCGGGCAGAAACAGCTGCCGGGGAAAAAAACCGCAACGCCCAACTAGCGACCCGCTCCTGTTTCAGTCGCCTCGGGCGAGTAACGGCGCAAGCACCGGCCACACGGCATCGAGCATCGCCGGTTGTGCCTCACGGGTGGGGTGGATGCCATCACTCTGCATCCAGCCTTTTTTCAGCGCGACGTCCTGCAACAGAAACCGCACCAGAGCGATGTCATTGGTTTTCGCCAGAGCTGAATAAGCACCGCTGAATGCGGCTGTATAACGCGCGCCATAGTTCGGCGGGATCTGCATGCCGACGAGTAACGGTTTCGCCTTGGCGGCCAGTGTGAGATCGATCATCTGCTGCAGGTTTGCCTGCATGCGTTTGATCGGATAGCCGCGCAGACCGTCATTGCCACCGAGTTCGAGGATCACCACATGTGGTGCATGTTCTGCGAGCGCCCGCGGCAACCGCGCCAGACCACCACCGGTGGTCTCGCCGCTGATGCTGGCATTGATCACCCGACCCTGGGGATGCGCGCTACGCAGGCGCGTCTCGAGGAGCGCGACCCAGCCGTCTTCCCGGTTGATGCCATAGGCCGCACTGATGCTGTCCCCGAGGATCAGCACGACAGGGTGCGGCTCAGCAGCGCTTGATACTGTGGGCGTGAATACGACAGAGCAAAGTATCGCAATACACCAGGTGAAGTGCCCCACGGTGCGCCTCGTCAATAAATATAAGGCGGGACCGGTCAAGCCGCGCCGCTGGCATGGGATCACGTCGGTGTCTCTCAGAGAATACTGGTTCTTCATGGCCACAGTTTCTCACGAAGGGAATCGGCGACACAGCCTGCGCTCCGTGGGCCTGCAAACGACAATGGCTATGGCAGGGTGAACCTTCCAGTTCATCAGGGTGAAACGGATGGTTCGCCGGATATAAACCGCTGCCTGTTCCCGCTGCGCTGCACCGGGTGGGAAAAGGGTGGCGCACCTGCGCTCCACACAGTAAGGTCGTTTCGATACGAATCTGGTGTTTCTCGCCTCCATGAATCCAGCAGCAGGCGCGCGGATCGTTGTCCGCGCTCAGTCCGTTAACAAAACCGTTCCCACCGCCGAAGGCAGCCTGACCATCCTTGATGGCGTAAATCTGGCGATTACCGCAGGTGAAACCGTGGCCGTCGTTGGTGCGTCCGGCTCTGGCAAGACCACCCTGCTTGGCATTCTTGCAGGGCTTGACCTGCCGAGTGACGGACGGGTGTGGCTTGAAGATGCGGAGCTCACGGCACTTGATGAAGAACAACGCGCCCTGGTGCGCGGGCGCTTCGTCGGCTTTGTGTTCCAGTCGTTTCAGCTGCTCGACAGCCTCACAGCCATCGAAAACGTGATGCTTCCCGCCGAGCTGCGGGGCGATGCATCCGCGGCCGCGGATGCGCGCGCCTTGCTGGAGCAGGTGGGGCTCGGCGCACGCACGCACCACTATCCACGGCAACTGTCGGGTGGCGAACAACAACGCGTGGCCATTGCCCGCGCGTTTGCATCCCGCCCCTCGGTGCTGTTTGCCGATGAGCCCACCGGCAACCTCGATACGACAACCGGTGAACGCATCATCGACCTGCTGTTCGAACTCAATCGCAGCTTCGCCACCACACTCATACTGGTCACCCATGATGAGCGACTGGCAACTCGCTGTGACCGGCGCATCACCATCAGCGTTGGGCGGATCGTGCCATGAAACCTCGCCTGGTCTGGAGAATGGCGCTACGCGACTGGCGGGCGGGTGAACTCCTGCTGCTGGTGATTGCACTGGTGATTGCAGTGGGAACCGTGACTGCGATCAGTCTCTTTGTTGACCGGCTGCACCAGGCGCTGCTGTCGGAATCGGCGCACATGCTGGCGGCGGACCGTTATATCACCAGCAGTGATCCGCTCCCGCCTGCATTCACCGAGCAGGCCCGCAACCGGGGCATCACTACCAGCGACGTCATGGTGTTTCCGTCGATGGTATTCGCCGGCGAGGACCGTAACCAGCTCGTCAGCGTGAAAGCGGTGACCACGGGTTATCCCTTGCGCGGCAAGCTGATTGTTGGCAGTTCTCCCTTCCAGCGCGGAGCACCGACAACGGAACTGCCGGTGCAGGGTGAGGTGTGGCTGGATTCGCGGCTGTTTCCCGCTCTCGGCATCCAGATCGGCGACACCGTTGAGGTCGGTATGAAGGCGCTTGCGGTGACCCGGGTGCTGGTGGCTGAACCCGATCGGGGTGGCAGTTTCTTCGATATGGGGCCGCGCCTCCTCATGCACCTCGACGATGTTCCCGCAACCGAGGTGGTGCAGCCCGGCAGCCGCCTCAACTATCGCTTGCTCATGGCCGGCCCGGATGCGGCTCTGGATGCGCTGAAGGATGAACTCGAACTGGCAGCAGGGCACCGTTGGGTTGGCATACGCGATGCGAGCCCGAGGATCGGCAATGCGCTCGACCGCGCCGAGAGTTTCCTGCTGCTGGGTGGGCTGCTGGGCGTTTTGCTGGCCGGAGTGGCCGTCGCCTTGTCGGCGCACCGCTACGCACGGCGTCACTACGATCACGTCGGCGTGCTGAAAACGCTGGGAGCAACGCCGGCTGCCATTGCCCGTGGCTATCTCGGCCTTCTGCTTCTCGTTGGCGCGTTTGCGATTGCCATCGGCCTCATCGCCGGCGGATTGCTGCACTTCGGTATCGTCTCGGCTCTCGGCGCACTCATCACCGTCGAGCTGCCAGCACCCGGCATTCGCCCGCTGTTCGTTGGTGCGCTCACCGGCCTTGTCTGCGCGCTAGCGTTTGCACTGCCGCCGCTCATTCATCTGCGCAACATCTCGCCGATGCGTGTGATCCGCAGGGACCTCGGCGGCACCGAAATCAGTCAGTGGATCACTTATGGCGCGGCCATCGCCGGCAGTCTCGGGCTTCTCATCTGGTACACACAAAGTGTGATGCTCACGCTCTGGACGCTGCTTGGGAGTGTCGGTGTGCTGCTCGTCTTTGGCGCGCTGGCGCTGGGGCTTCTGCGTGGCAGTCGCTTGCTCGGCATGCAGGCCGCCAGCCTGTGGCGGCTTGCGCTCTCCGGGCTGCAGCGCCGTCGGCGCGAGAACATCGCGCAGATCCTGATCTTTGGTCTCGCCATCATGTTGCTGGCGGTTCTGACGCTGTTGCGTACGGCGCTGCTCGATGACTGGCGGGCACAGATTCCTCCGGATACGCCCAACCACTTCGTCATGAACATCCTGCCGGAAGAAGCGGCGACCATCGACAGCATGATCGATACCGTGAGCACGCGGCGTGGCGGAACATATCCGATCGTGCGTGGCCGGGTTACAGCACACAACGATCGGTTGGCCACAGAGGTCGATGAGGCGCGCAAAGGCTCAACGGACGAGCAGGGCACACGACTCGGCAGTGAGCGCAATCTCACCTGGTCGGATTCGATGCCGGAAGACAACGAAATGATCGAAGGCGACTGGTGGCCTGCGGACGAAAAAGCCAACCTGGTGAGCCTCGAAGTCGACTACGCACGCGAGTTCGGTATCAGTGTTGGTGACACGCTGCGATTTGATATTGCCGGCAGCGAAGTCACTGCGCAGGTTGCATCGCTGCGCAAGCTCGATTGGGAGAGCATGAAGCCGAACTTTTTCCTGATCTTCTCTCCGCCAGTGCTCAGCGAGTATCCGGCCACGTACATGACCTCCTTCCATCTCGACGGGGACAACAAGATATTCCTCAATGCCCTGCTGTCGAAATACCCGACCGTTACAGTTCTCGAAATCGATGCGGTGATCGAGCAGGTGCAGCGCATCGTTGACCGGGTCACGCAGGCGGTCGAGCTGATTCTCGCGCTGGTATTGGCGTCAGGATGTCTTGTTTTGCTAGCGAGCATCCAGGCCAGCCGGGACTCCCGACAGGCGGAACACGCCCTGCTGCGCGCCATCGGTGGTACCCAACGGCTGATTCGAGGGGCGCTGACGATCGAGTTCGCAGTGCTCGGCGGGATGGCCGGGTTTGTGGCGGCCGCCGGGGCTGAAACCACGGTTGCGATCCTGCATTACCAGGTGTTCGATCTGCCGGTGACGTTGCATCCCCTCCTGTGGCTCGCAGCGCCTTTAACAGGGGCGCTGATCATCGGCAGTGTTGGTCTCGCCGGTACATCAAAACTGGTGTCCACACCGCCCATGCAGGTTCTTCGCGGCTGACGCAGGCGGCTGCGAATAGCTGAAGATATCGCCGGGATTTCGACGCGTAACGGTTATCCGCCGTCAGAAAAGTGGCACCACCTGAGCGTCGATTTCGCCTGTGAATTTGCTGAGAGAACTGCCGCGCGAAACGAACCGTCACCGTTTGCGCCAACTGTTTGCCTGCTCTAGCGAGCGTACATGATCACGCATCCGCTTTCAGCTCAAAGTTTCACATCAGCCTGGTGGTGGAAAACACAGATGCGCGTCGTCGACCGGCCGATGTGGTGGTCCATATTCGCGGGTGTTCTGTGGGATTTCGCGCTCTTTCTGCAGCTCATGGTCAACGGTGGCGAGTTGCAGATCGCCCAGTATGGTGAAACAGTTCTGAGTGAGTCGCAACGCGAGCGGATGGATGAGACGAAACACCTCCTTCACCAGCTGCAGCTCCTGGTTGCGCTCTTCTCGTGGACAGGTGCTGGCATCACGGTCGTGCAAAGCGTTCGCCTGTTGTGGCGCCGCTGGCAGTCAGCGGGTGCCGCCGGATCGCTCTCGACCTAAGTTTTCGTTGATTCGCCGTGCGCGATGGCAGTCACCGATGCGCAAGACGTCTTGCGCGACGTGAATCCGGCGTACGAGAAGCTGACGGGTTACCGTAAACACGAAGTGATCGGCATGCCGATTATGTTCAATCACTCCGGGGCGGAGGATGAAGATACGGTGCGCCGGATGCGGGATCGGTTGGCTGCCAATGGTGTCTGGGAAGGGCAGTTCTGGCTGCGCAACCGGGCTGGTGAAGCTTTTTCCGAAAAGGTCCTGCGCCGGATTTTCGTTGATCCCGGCAGCGGCGAGCGCGGTATCCTCACGGTATCGCTCGACTTGGGCGGTTCAGAAGAAGAAAAGCGGCTGATGCTGTGGCAGGCACACCATGACACGCTTACCAAACTGCCAAACCGCAATCTCTTTCAGGAACGCTTCACGCGAGTGGTGATGAACCTGAAGTCCGATGGACACGGCGTAGTGCTGGCCATCGACCTTGACAATTTCAAGATCATCAATGACTCGCAAGGTGCCGCCAAGGGAGATCAGCTGCTCACCCAGGTGGCGTTTCGTATCGCCACGGCGGCAGCGAAGAACGATACGGTGGCGCGTCTGGCCGGTGATCACTTCGCCGTTCTGATTTAGTCGCTGGATGACTACGCGACGGCCGAACGACTGGCATGCAACATCCTCGAACAGATCCGATTGCCGTACCAGCTCGACGACCAGGAAGTGTCTTTGACAGCGAGCATCGGCATCTGCAGCTTTCCCACGGATGGCACGGATTGTGGTGAACTGATGCAACGGGCCGATGCGGCCACGGCGAAGGTGAAAGCGCGCGGTGGCAATGGCGTGCAGTTCTTTGAAAGCGCCATGAACCGCGAGGAGCAACGTCGCCTCGAGATCGAGACTGAGCCGCGCAAAGCAATCTATGACGATCAGCTTCTGCTGCATTCCAGCCCCTGATCGACCTGCGTGACAGCAGTGTGGTTGGCGCTGAAGCGCTGGTGCGCTGGCAACATCCGGAGCAGGGTCTCATTTCACCCGGCGTGTTCATCCCGATAGCCGAAGAATCGGGTCTCATCGTTGAACTTGGTGCCTGGGTGCTGCGCCGGGTCGGCCGCTACCTGCGCGAGTGCACGGAGACGGCCAGCGAGAACATGCGCGTTTCCGTCAACGTCAGTGCACAACAGCTGCGCGATGACGCCACGCGGCGGAACTTCATCCATTTGCTGCGCCGCGAAACGGCGAGCCGCCTGACGCTCGAGATCACGGAGAGCGCGCTGGTTGCTGATCGGGAAGGTGTCTACCAGTTTCTCGGTACGGCGCATGAGATGGGCTACCGTACCGCACTCGACGATTTCGGTACCGGTTTCTCGTCACTGAGCTATCTGCGGGACTTCCGCTTCGATGTGCTCAAGGTCTACAAGTCATTCATCGACAATCTACAGGACAGCCGGCACGTGGGGTTGGTGGCATCGATCGTCTCCATGGGACGTATTCTTGGTATGCTGATCGTGGCGGAAGGTGTCGAAGAAGAGGCACAGGTGCGTAAGCTCCGTCAGGTGGACTGCGACTACGCACAGGGTTATTTCTACGCACGTCCGATGCCTTGGGATGATTTTGTCCGGTTCGTGCAACCGGGCCATCTGCGCGCGGTTTCCTGACGCGACTGTCTGGCGCGATATTCTGGATAGTTGCTGCCGGCCCGGATTGCAGGACCTGCAACAAAGGGCTAAAAAGACGCCCCCTGCAACAGCGATCCCGCCGTGTCCGACGTTTCATTGTTCCCACCTCCTGATGTTTCGAACGTTCCCGATGCCGCGCAGGGTGGGGGGACGGCGGGCAATGCCCGCAAGACAGACTTCGAACACAACAAGCTGACCAAGCGGCTGCGGCGGCTTACCGGACAGGCGGTTGTTGACTACGGCATGATCGACGATGGCGACCTGGTGATGGTCTGTCTGTCCGGTGGCAAGGATTCGTATACGTTGCTCGACATGCTGATGTCGCTCAAGCGTAATGCGCCGATCCGGTTTGAACTGCTCGCTGTTAACCTCGATCAAAAACAGCCGGGGTTTCCCGAAGAGGTCCTGCCGGCTTATCTCTCGAAACTGGGTGTGCCTTTCGAAATCCTCGAAGAAGACACTTACAGCATCGTCAAGGCGACCACCCCCGAAGGCAAGATTACCTGCCCCATCTGTTCGCGGCTGCGGCGGGGCATTCTCTACTCGCACGCGGTCAAACGTAGTGCCAACAAGATTGCGCTGGGGCACCATCTCGATGATGTGGTGGAAACGCTGTTCCTGAATCTGTTCCATGGCGCGAAGCTCAAGGCGATGCCGCCGAAGCTGCGTAGCGATGACGGACGCAACGTGGTCATCCGGCCGCTCTGGTATTGCCGTGAGAAAGACATCGAACGGTATTCGATGCACCGCGGCCACCCGATCATTCCCTGCAATCTCTGTGGCTCGCAGGAAAACCTGCAACGCAAGAAGATTGGTCAGATATTGCGTCAGTGGGACCGGGAACAACCCGGCCGGGTGGAGAACATCGCCCGTGGACTGGCCAACGTTGCACCTTCTCATCTTGGGGATCGCGACCTCTTTGATTTCGCCGGTCTGCAGAGCGATACGTTGCTGCGGGTGACGCAGCTGGACTGAATCCCGAACGATTCTCCTGGGTTCGGCGCTTTGGGGTTTAGCCGTGTGAAAGCCCGTGCGATGATCGACGTCGCTTGTTGACCCGCCATCGACTGGCGGAACAGGAGGGATTCATGACTGCCGTTGCACGACCGGCCATCGACCCGGACGTATTCACCAGCGCGGAATACGCCGCCAACCCTTACCCGGTGCTCAAGCAGCTACGAGATCACTGGCCTGCATGGCGCAACCCGAAGACCGGCGTGTGGATGATCACCCGTTATGACGATGTGGTGAGCTTTTTCCAGGACACGGAGAATCTCTCGGCCTCACCTAATGGTGAGTCTATCGGCGGTGTGTTTGGCCCCACGCTCATGGAGTATGACGGCGACGACCACACCAAACTGCGCAATATCGTCGCGCCACAGTTCGTCGGGTTGAAACTGAAAACACTGTTGCCGGTGGTGACACGCAACGCGATGGCGCTGATCGAGAAGTTCACTGTACTGCAGGCGAAATCGATAGCGAAGAACGCCTCCCGCACGGGTGAGATAGATATCGTGGATGATTTCGCCACACGCCTGCCGCTCAACGTGATTCTCGATATCATGGATCTGCCGCAGGAAGCACACGAGATGTTTCACGAGTGGTATCCGGCGATGATGAATGGCATCAATGGCGGTCCTCACCTTCGTGCGCTCGGAGTGAAGGCGAACCGGGAATACCACGACTATCTTGATCCGTTGATCGATGCGCGAGCACAGAAACCGGGTGAGGACCTGTTATCGCGGCTCGCGACGGCCCGAGTGGATGGTCAGCAGATGACCAAGGATGAAATCAAGTCATTCGCCAGCCTGATCCTGGTAGCGGGGGCGGAAACCACGGACAAGGCCATCGCCAACCTCTGGTATCAGTTGCTCTCCAATCCTGATCAGTGGGCAGCTGTGCAATCGGATCCCGAACTGCTGGAACCCGCGTTTACCGAGATGATGCGCGTGCACCCACCCGCGTCAGCGCAGATGCGCACGGTGGTGCGCGATATCGAGGTTCACGGTGAGACCATTCCGCGGGGCGCCTACGTCAGTCTGTCGATCTACGGTGCCAACCGCGATGAGCGAGTTTTCCGCGAGCCTGATCGCTTCAACATCTTCCGTGATGATCTCTTCGCCGGACGGGAAATGCGGGGTGGTTATCGCCAGGGCGGACGAGCCGGACACCTTGGTTTCGGGCTCGGCAAACATTTCTGCGCCGGCTACCAGCTGGCGCGTGCTGAAACCGTGATTGGAACCCGGATGCTGATGCCGGTGATCCGCAACCCCCGGTTCAAACCGGGCACCCAGCCCGGGCCGATCGCGATCCGGATCGCCCCGTGGAGCCTGAAACTTGAGTTTGATGCGGCTTGATTCTGTGCTGCAAAGATTCGCTTGTTCTGAACCGGAGTATTGCAATGAAAACAGTCGTTCGTTTCCTTATCGGAATGTTGGCGGTCACCGTCCTCGGTGCCTGCACCCAGGAAACGCAGAACCGCATCTGGCGTGGCATCCAGAACTGGACGGGAACCAATGGTGTGCTCGATATTTATGGCGGTGAAAGACTCGCCATGCGGTTCATCGAGATCGACAAGCTGACTACGGCAGTGGCCACCAGCGGTGACGACGCCCGGGCCTTCCGCTTCGGTTATGGGGTGCTGGATACCAACCAGAACCTGGTCAAGGATGCAGGCGAGAAGCGCGTCTATTTCGAGGTCAGTGACTATTCAAGGCCTTATGTGTTTTACGAGAATCCGCTCTGAAGCGGGCAACAGCGATCTGCCGGACGCACGGAACCTTGGGTTTGGAACGAGGAGGGGAACGCCATGGGACTGATGAAGTATCCGATATTCCAGTACGCCTACGTAGTCGATGACATCGAGAAGGCCTGTCTGCAGTGGCATGCGCTCACTGGTGCCGGACCATTTTTTGTATCGCCGCACCACAGATCTCCCGACCACTTCCACCGCGGCAAACCGTCAGAGGCTGATCTCAGTTATGCCTTTGGTCAGGCGGGACCTGCTCACATCCAGCTGATCCAGCAGCACAACGATGCGCCGTCGGTGTACCGGGAGATGTTTCCAAAGGGCCATCAGGGATTTCACCACGTTGCTATTCTTCCGCCGGATTTTGCAGCGGAAAAAGCGCGATTTGAAAAGCTCGGCTTTCCGGCCGTCACCACCCTGACCTCCGCGGCCAGAGTGGCGTACATGGATACTCGCCCGGCGCTTGGCTGTTTTGTCGAACTCTATGAAGACAATCAGCCCCTGCGGGATACGTTTGCACGCTGGAAGGCCATACACGACGCGTGGGATGGTGTGACTGAACCGCTGCGCCCTGCCTGACGGATCGGCTTCGAAGCGAGACGGCGGTTCTGCCCACCCTTTGAGCCAGAGCAACCAACATGATTGATTCAGATATAGCACGAGAAAGACAACGATGAGTGGTTTTGCACTGTTGATGGATGTGACGGCCCGGGTACTTCTCGGCCTGTATTTCCTGGTTCCGGGTCTCTCCAAGATCCCGGGTTTCGATGCCATGGTGACGTACATGTCGACCCACGGTGTGCCGTTCACGGTGCCGCTGCTGGTCCTCACCACGGCGCTGCAGATCGGCGGCGGACTTGCTCTGATTGCCAGTTGGCAAACCCGCATCGTGGCATTTCTGCTCGCCGGGCTTACGCTTGCCATCAATGTCTTCATGCACGACTTCTGGAATGTCTACGAAGGACTCGATCAGGGGCACGAAACGCAGAACTTCATCAAAAATCTCGGCATCTTTGCCGGTCTCCTGCTGCTTGCGGCCCGTGGTGCGCCACAGCTGTCGCTGGATGCCCGGCGGAGCGTTCGCGCTAGAACCGCACAAGTTGCTTTTTTTGCCCGCTGTAAACCTATTCCCATTCAACCGGAGTCTTAGGCGCCCATGATCGAACGCACCATTGAACGACTGCTGTTTGCCAGCCGCTGGATACTGGCCCCGGTTTACCTGGGACTGTCGCTGGCGTTGATGGTCCTTGGCGTCAAGTTCTTTCAGGAGGTCTGGCACATCGTCTCCACAGTTTTTGTCATCAGCGAGCCTGACCTCGTACTGACGTTGCTTGCCATGATCGACCTTGTGCTCGTTGGTAGTCTGATCGTCATGGTGATGTTCTCGGGCTACGAGAATTTTGTGTCGAGGATTGATACCGGCGATGAGTCGGAAAAACTCGGCTGGCTCGGAAAACTTGACGCCGGCACGCTGAAGCTGAAAGTGGCCGCATCCATCGTCGCCATCTCTTCCATCCACCTCCTGCAGAAGTTCATGGACGTCGAGAAGATCGATAACGACAAACTTCTGTGGTACGTCATCATTCACATGACGTTTGTGGTGTCCGCCTTGCTCATGGGCTGGCTCGACCGGATTGCGTTCGCTTCCCACCGCGAGCACTGAAAGGGCCACTCAGCGCGTCCCGGCGCGTTCGGTCTCGATATCTGAAGCGCGCAGAGGCACTTCGTTGCTGGCGAGTTTTTCCGCCGATTCGAGGACCTCGGACAAGGCGATCTCATAGCTCTGGGTAAGGCCGCTAAGGCTGACTAGGTCAGGATCGACGCCGGGTTTGCGAGCTGCATCGAGCGCGCGTTCAAGGGTTTTGGACGCCTCCTGCAGACGCGCCGCACCAAAACTGCCGGCGACACCGTGCAGCTTATGGGCCAGCCGTTCCGCTTCTTCGAAGTTGCGGGCGTCGAGAAAGGCGCGGATTTTCTGGCCCGCGTCTGCATAGTACTTGCCAAAGTCGCCCATGAGTTTGACGGGCAGTCGCACGAGCCTTTTCCATGAACGCGAGCAGCAACTGGTATTCACCGGCGGAAAGCTGGCACGCATCGCCCTGAGGATCGAGGATTTCTCGCTTGTTGAGATCCAGCGTGAACCCTGCGAAATGGCGTGTGTGTCCCTTGCGCTTCTGGCTTTGCTGGATATGTACGCGGCGGATGAGGTTGCGGGCCCGGCTCAACAGTTCGCGCGGATCGAATGGTTTGGTGACATAGTCGTCGGCCCCTGATTCGAGGCCAAGGATGCGGGCGATCTGGTCGTTCTTGCTGGTCACCAGGATGATGCCGATATCCGAACCGGTGCGGATTTCACGAGTCAGCGTCAGTCCGTCTTTGCCCGGCAACTTGATGTCCAGCAAAACAAGGATGACATCCGTCTCGCGGACGAGTTTGTGAACTTCATCCCCGGAGCCGGTTGACGACACTCGAAAGCCTTCGTCTTCAAAATACGACACGAGCTGTTCACGCGTGATCGGTTCGTCTTCGACGATCAGAATGTGGTCCTGTTCTGCCATGGTTCCCTGTCCGGTTGGAACTTCTCTTCGGAGTGCCTGATGGATTGAGCATCTGCTACCGTCTCACAATGTACTCCATAGAAGACAGAGCAGACACAGAGACGCCGGTTACGCCGGGGTGTGATGCCGGGAATGCGGCACCTTTTCAACGGGTGGGACACATCGCCGTGCGCCGGCTCACGCTCCGCTGTAGTTCCCCTTCAAAGAGGCGTTGGTGCCGGCATCCCTTTTCTTCGAATGAAAAAAGCCGCTGATCATGAGAATCCCTGTGGATGCTCTCTCCAAGGACGCACTGAACGCGATCATTGAGTCGTTCGTGCTGCGCGAAGGAACGGATTACGGTGAGAGAGAGACCGGTTTTGCGGCCAAGTGCCAACAGGTGCGCCGGGCGCTCGAATCCGGATGGGCCGCCATCGAGTTCGACGCAGTGACTGAAAGCGTCAATATCGTGCCGCTTGAACCGGGGCAAGCCAAAGACTGACAAAACTATTGCCCTTGTGTCGGGAGAATGGCGCCTTTTGTGCGAATACGTGAAGAACTCTTGAGTGGCTTCACGGTTTTCCGTCGTCGAACTGCCGATGATCCTGCCCAGAGGCGTCATTTCCATGGCAGATGTCGAAAACATGGCGGAATCAATTGCAAGCAGCACAAAGCGCCGGATGGCGGGGGTTTGTTTCCTGCTCCTTACGGCCTTGCTGCTGAATCCGGTGTGCTCCGAGGCCTCTGGAACGGCGGCGGGAACGCTGATTCCGAATACGGCCTCCATGCAGTTTGCGATCGATGGCTTGTCGAAAAACGTTCGCTCCAACACCACCGAAAGCCGAGTGGACGAAGTCCTCGACGTGGTCGTTGCCGCTGAACAGGCCGAAGCCGTGGCCATCGATTCGCCGATGGAGACGGCAGTGGTCTCGTTCCTCGCAACGAACACCGGTAACGGGGTCGAAGGCTATCGGCTGTTCCTCGATCTGAACATCAATGAGGGCGGATTTGATCCGAGCAGCGGCGGATTGTGGCTCGAAACCAATGGTGTGCCCGGCCTGCAGACGGGTGCCGGCGGAGATTCCGTGCATGTGGACGGCGCCGTTGTGAATCTGATTGCGGATCAAAACATCACAGTGCATGCCGCTGTCGTCATTCCGGGCGCACTTGCTGCCTACGCAGAGAGTCTCATACGGCTGCGTGCGGTGAGCGCAACGATCAATGCAGCGAGTGGAGTCAACGATCCGGATGCTGCCGAATTTCCGCCACCCGGCAGTACTTTTACAGCAGCGGGTGATGGCGGCACATACGCGGTGGTCGGGTCGACCCACCAAGCGGAACAACCCGTGTTCTTCGCGTTTCCCGGATTCCGTATCGATGCGCCGACGGTAGCCCTCGACAAGGTCGCAGTTGCGGTTCGTGCGGCAGACGGTACCGATGCGGTGCGACCGGGTTCGATCGTCGACTATCGCATGCGCGTCGAGGTGCGTGATGCGGGTTCATTATCAGGAATGCGGTTGAAGGATTTATTGCCACCGGAACTCGAGTACATCGCCGGGAGCCTTGCGATCAATGGTACGGTGGAGGACGACGATCTTGAGCCGTTAGGGACTGACGTGGGTGGATATGACCCGCACACGGCGACGCTGGATGTTGGCCTCGGCGACGTGGCGCTTGCTGATGCAGCCGGAACGGCGGTTCACGTCGTCACCTTTTCTGCGACCATACGCTGATCGCCGGTACCGGCCGAAATCAGGACTAAGTGGCTATGCACAGGATTCGAACAACTGGAACGGATAGCTCGATGAAGATGGCAAGGACAACCATCGCACGTTTGTTGTGGATCGGGCTGTTTGCGGCGATGCCCGCCGCAGCCAATGTGGAAATGACCACCACGGTACAGAAGGTGATCCTCCAGGAGGATGCCAAAGGCAATAGCGTTCGTAAGCTTGTCAGCGCCGATCAGGTGGTGCCGGGCGATACGCTGCACTACGTCATCAGTTTCTCCAACAAAGGATCAAGCAGTGTCGACAGCGGCAGCATCGTGATCACCAACCCGCTGCCGCCGGATACGGTCTACCTCGAAGGCACCGCTGCAGGCAGCGGTACCGAAGTGTCTTACAGCGTCGATTCGGGCGGAATGTTCGGACGACCGGAAGAGTTGACGGTTCTCCGCGAAGGAGAGCGTGTACCAGCACAGGCTGCTGACTACACGACGATACGATGGGCGTTCAAACCCGCTCTCGAAGCCGGCAAGACGGGCGATGTCTCGTTCAGTGTGCGCCTGAAATAGGAGCTGTCCGGGCAACCGGACAGACACATGGGTCTCGTGGTGAACATTGCACGCCGGCCAGGAGTCGAAGCAGCTTTGAGCGCGAGAGGATCGCGTGTTGTTATGCGGTAAACCAAACCGCTCTGACTACGCAGTACGTTCCTGATGCGGTTCGATGAAGAAACCTTGCGGAGATATCTAGGCTTCATCACGGCTGAGCGCAGCGTCCGCCGCGGTGTTGTGGCGTCACGGTAGACCACGCCGCTCCCCTGCGTGGTTGCTTGATACCGCAGGCCTTCAGTATGGTGCGTGCCCCACACTAGGATCTGCTCTAGATGAATTCCCAGCGTTTGTCCGCAGCGGTCGTTCTTGGTTGCACCCTGTCCCTCTCTGGTGCTCTGTCGGCAGCAGAAAACTCCGTGGCAGCGGTTGAGACGGACCGCATCGAAGAGGTGGTGGTCACCGCACGTTCTCTGCTGGGACTGGCTGGCCGCGGCGCATCCGTTGACGTGGTTGATGCAGAAGAACTGCTGCGTATCAGGCCCACCCACGCCGCCGAAGCGCTGTCGCGATTGCCCGGGTTGTGGATCACCCGGGGTTCTGGACACGAACACCTGACTGCTATCCGCTCCGCCACGCTCACCGGAGCGGGATCGTGCGGATCTTTCCTGCTCCTTGAGGACGGCGTACCGATCCGGCCCACCGGCTTCTGTAATGTCAACAACCTCTTCGAGATGAATATCGAGCAGGCCGGTGCCGTGGAAGTATGGCGTGGTCCTGGCAGCGCGGTACTGGGTGGCAACGCACTCAAAGGTGCGGTGAACGTCATGTCGCGATTGCCCGAAACCACGCGGATCGGTGTGGAGGGCGGTTCATACGGCTATGGCCAGACACGGGTTGAAATAAGGGTCGATCTCAGCGACTGGGCAGCAGGTCTCGTGGCCAATGCGTCCCGCTCCGATGGTTACCAGAGCCAAACCGGCTTCGAGCAATACAAGCTCAACGGTGTTCTCGAAGGCATGATCGGCAACTGGGATGTCCGGGCTACGGTATCGGGTACACAGCTGCATCAGGAAACGGCGGGCTTTGTGATAGGTACCGATGCCTACAAGGATGGCCGGCTGCGTAAATCCAATCCGAATCCCGAGGCCTATCGCGACGCCTGGTCCGGACGGGCGGCAGTGACCTTCAGCAACGGCGGGTTTTCGGTAACCCCCTATGCCCGCCGCAGTCAGATGAACTTCATCCAGCACTTTCTGGTCGGCAAACCGCTCGAGGACAATGATCAGTCGAGCTATGGCGTCCTGCTCGCGCACCACTTCGATGGCGGAGCGCTCGACCTGCGCACCGGTATCCAGGTGGAGGGATTCAACGGCGGCCTCAAGGAATTCCAGCCAGGTGCTGCTGTGGGTTCAGCGTTCATCGTCGCGACACGGCCCAGGGGCATTCACTACGACTACGATGTGGATGGTGCCAGTGCGGCGCTTTATTACGATCTCGACTATGCGTTTGGCGATCACTGGCACCTGCTGCACAGTGGCCGCGTCGAACGGCTTGAGTTCGATTACGACAACCGGTCGCTGGACGGCAATACCGGCGACAACGGTGTGCCGTGTGGATTTGGCGGGTGTCTCTACACGCGGCCCGCGGATCGTAGGGATATATTCACTGACGCCGCAGGACGATTGGGAATCTCGCGTGACCTCGCTTCAGGCCAATCACTTTACGCCGTGATCGCCACCGGCTTTCGCCCGCCGCAGGCCGTGGAGCTCTACCGGTTGCAGTCGGGACAACGTATTGCCGATCTCGACAGCGAACGCACGGTATCCAGTGAGGTGGGCTGGCGCACGGAGTGGTTTGAACTGACCGCATTTGTTGAACGCACACGCAACGTGATCCTGCGGGATTCGAGCGGGTTCAACCTGAGTAACGGTCGTACCCGATCCGAGGGCCTTGAAGCTGCGCTGCATTTCACTTCAGGCGCGCATCAGCTGGATGCGGCGCTGACCTTCGCCCGTCACCGTTACGACTTCGACCGCACGCTCGGCGGCGGCGAAGTCATTAACAAGGGTGATGATGTGGATACGGCGCCACACTTCCTCGGCTACCTGCGCTGGGGTTACCGGTTCTCGGAGTCGCTCTACCATGAGGTCGACATGAACTGGACGGATGAGTATTTCAGCAACGCCAACAATACCCGCGTCTACGACGGCCACGTGGTGTTCAACTGGCGAGGCGACTGGCAGGCGACGCCCTCGTTACGTCTCTTCGTGCGGGTGGTGAACCTGTTCGATAAGGAGTATGCGGATCGCGCTGATTTTGCTTTTGGCAATGACCGCTACTTCATCGCCATGCCCCGCCAGGTATATGCCGGCGTGGACTACACTTTTGATTGATTACCTTCTTGTCTGACCGCCGTTGCATGTGGTGATCACAGGATTTCGGCCATGAACCAGCTCGCACCGCATCCGCGTATCCGCGTCAACGCCCAAATTGCCCCACGCGGCACCCTCGAGGTGCTGTCACAGATGGATGTTGCGGCGCTGACCGATACTGCCCGACGTATCGATCTCATGGATGTGTTCAGACGCTGTGCACTGGCGGTACTCAACACCGGTAACGAAACCGACGATGCCAAGGTGCTGTTTGACACCTATGCAGATTTTTCCATCGAAGTGGTACGGCGCACGCGTGGCCTCAAGCTCGTTATCCGCAATGCCCCGGCCTCGGCGTTTGTCGCCGGACGCATGGTCGAAGGGATCCGGGAACATCTCTTTTCGCTACTGCGGGATATCGTCTTCATCGGTACCGAATACTCAGATCTGTTGAGCGCGCAGGATGTACCGCCAGAGGCCATCACCGATGCGGTGTTCCAGATCCTCAAACACGCACGTGTTCTGGAACCCAACAAACCGCCGAACCTGGTGGTCTGCTGGGGTGGCCACTCCATCAGCCGTGATGAATACGAGTACACCAAGCAGGTAGGTTATCACCTCGGTCTGCGGGGCCTGGACATTTGTACGGGATGTGGACCGGGCGCCATGAAAGGGCCGATGAAAGGTGCTGCGGTCGGACACGCGAAACAGCGCATCACATCAGGCCGATACATCGGCCTTTCTGAGCCCGGCATCATTGCGGCGGAACCGCCTAACCCCATGGTGAATCATCTGGTTGTGCTGCCCGACATCGAAAAATGGTTGGAAGCATTCGTTCGTCTCGGCCATGCCGTCCTGGTGTTCCCGGGTGGAGTGGGAACCGCCGAGGAGATTTTTTATCTGCTCGGCATCGTGACTGATCCGAAAAATGCGACGCACTCATTAC
>Ga0194132_10002005_pt1 | contig 39588 bp, 49 predicted proteins | sample TA2KigOf80mmetaG_FD_148612 | JGI IMG/M metagenome (GOLD analysis project Ga0194132, IMG submission 148612) | Freshwater microbial communities from Lake Tanganyika, Tanzania - TA2015054 Kigoma Offshore 80m | ecosystem: Environmental > Aquatic > Freshwater > Lake | place: Tanzania: Lake...
GCGCCGCTCGCCACCCGGTCGAGCAGCCGCCGGCCCGCCTCCGTGTTCACCACGACGAGCGCGTCGCCATCCTCGAGGGCCAGCGAGCGCAACACGCCGCGCGCCACCGCCGCGTCGAGGGCGGCCCGGACCGCCTTCGCCTCACCGTGGTGCGCGAACGCACGCGCCATCGGCTCCTCCGACGCGATCGCGCTCGCGCGGATCACCGGCGGGGTCCCCGGCCGTGTGATCGCGTACAGCGCATACAGCGTCACCCGCAGCTCCTCGACGTTCTCGATCGAGGGGAGCACCTCGGTGAAGAACTGCGACGGGATCGCGGTCGCACGCGCGCCCGCGCGGAACCCCTCGAATGCGTCGTCCGGCGCATCCCGCTGGGCATCCTGACGAGGCGCGGCGGTCATCGGTGTCGCCTAGAACCCGTCGAAGCCGCCCCGGCCGAGGGCACCGCCGCCGGGCTCGGGGCGCAGGAGGAGGTCCTCGAACTTCGCGGTGCGCGCGACCCAGCGCGTGGTGATGGTGCCGGTCGGGCCGTTGCGGTGCTTGGCCACGATGATCTGGGCGAGGCCGGTGGGGTGCGCGCCGCCGGGTTCACCCGGGTGCTGCGCCTGCCAGTCCTCGGGCTTCACGTACTGGTCCTCGCGGTAGATGAACATCACCACGTCGGCGTCCTGCTCGATCGAACCGGACTCCCGGAGGTCGGAGAGCATCGGGATGTGCGGCGTCCGCGATTCCACGGCGCGAGACAGCTGCGCCGCCGCGACGACCGGCACGTTCAGTTCGCGCGCCATCTCCTTCAGCGCCCGCGTGATCTGGCTGACCTCGTTCGCGCGGGTGTCCGCGCGGCCGCCGTGCAGCAGCTGCAGGTAGTCGATGAGCACGAGGTCCAGCCCGTGCTCCGCCTGAAGCCGCCGCGCCTTCGCGCGGATCTCCGGCACGGTCAGCACCGCAGAGTCGTCGATGTAGATCGAGGCGGTGGCGAGGCGGCCATGGGCGCGCATCACCTGTTGCTCCTCCGCCTCGGTGTGCCGACCGAGGCGAAGGCGGGCCATCTCCACGTCGGACTCGGAGGAGAGCATGCGCATCGCCAGTTGCTCGCCGCTCATCTCAAGGGAGTAGACCGCGACGGTGCCGTGCTGGCCGATCGCGGCGTTCCGCCCGAAGTTCAGCAGCAGCGACGTCTTCCCGATGCCGGGGCGCGCCGCGAGGATCACGAGGTCGCCGCGCTTGTAGCCGCCAGACAACTGCTCGTCCAGGTCCATGAAGCCGGTGCGCACCGCGCCGGAGAGTTCGCCGTCTTCCTCTTCGGCGGGGGCCTCAAGGAATTCGTCGAGGAGGTCGCGCAGACGCCGGAAGTCGCCGGCGGCCTCGGCGGTGCGAAGGTTGAGCAGCGTGGTCTCGGCGTGGCTGAGGACGCGATGTACGTCCGGGCCGCCCTCGTACGCCATCTGCGCGATCTGCCCCGCCGCCTGGATGAGCCGGCGGTAGAGCGCGTCCCGCGCGACGATCCGCGCGTGGGCCTCGACCCCGACGGCGGTGAAGTACTTGCCCGCGATCTCCGCGAGGTACTGCTCGCCGCCCGAGGCGTCAAGGCGCGAGTTCCGGTCGAGTTCGTGCGCGACGGTGGGGATCGTGATCGGCTCGTTGCGCTCGGCGAGCGCGAGGCAGGCCTCGTACACCCAGCCGTTCTGCTCGCGGAAGAAGTCCTCGGGCTGGACGATCGGGAGGACGCGTGGGTAGGCGTCGTCGTCCAGCAGCAGCGCGGCGATCACGGCCTCTTCGGCGGCGATGTCGTGCGGTGGCAATCCCGTGGGCGCGGGGCGCGGACGCGGGTCCGGGCGGAGTGAGGCGGGGCGTCCATCGAGTACCACGCCAGGCCTCGGCTCAGTGGGGGAGTGCGGCAGAGATGGCGAGGGGCCGACCCGCGTCGACCCCCGTCATGTTCCTCCGCGAAGCGCCTGCCTACAGGCGAGCGCGTCAGGCGGAAGGAGTGCCCGGCTCCGACTCGCCATCGGTGGCTTCGTCCTCGGTGGCTTGCGCCACTGAGACGGCGAAGGCCTGCGTCGGGGCGGGTGCCTCTTCCATTTCTGGCTTCAGCAGCTCCACAACGGCCGCGTCCACGCCTTCCGGCGCGTCCACGTCCACCACGACCACCTGCACATCCGGCACGACGCTACGCGACAGCCGGACGGGCACGGTGTAGACCCCCACCTTCCGAATCACCTCAGGCAGCAGGATGCGACGCCTGTCCAGTTCTTCGCCCAGGATCTCCCCAGCCTTCTGGGCGATGTCAACGTTTGTGACAGAACCGTACAGACGTCCCTGCTCACCGACGCGTACAGCCATGACGAGCGGTTTGCCCTCGAGCTTGCCGACAAGCGCGCGAGCCCGCTCATCCTGTGACCGCTGCCGGCTCTCCTCGATCTCCCGCAGCCTTTCGGCACGGGCGAGGACAGTCGGCGTTTCCGGTGCGGCCAAGCCGCGCGGCAACAGGTAATTTCGGGCGTACCCAGGGGCTACGGTTCGCACCTCGCCCATAGAACCCGAACCCTCAACGGTCTCCAGGAACACAACCTTCACGTCGGATGACCCTCTCGGCGTGTCGGAGCCGGGACTGCCGTCATCATGAGGCAGCGCGACGGACCCAACGGGTTACTTGTCAAAGCGATATCGAACAGTCTGTTCGATGGACGACGGATTACGGGTGGATGCCTGCGCCAAAGCGTGGACAGCCGCTCATAACCCAGCCGCAGACCAATCAGACTACCCGACTCACCCTCACAAAGGCTACCGGGACCCGCTCGCCACCCACCCGAAGGCGGCAACTCCTCAGAAGATTAGAACGGGTGTACGTATCATGTCAAACGGATGTTCTGTTTGCTCTGTCCGACTACCGAGGGAGACGCGGACGAGGATGACGCCATGACGACCCGCGCAGCGGGCGGGGCGAGACTGCCCGCCTCGCACGTCCCTCACGAACCGAGACGCGCGGTCAGTCCTCGCCGGCCCAGGCGTCGTCCATGTTCGCGTAGACGTGCATCGAGGCGATGAGCGGGCCTTCGAAGGCGTAGGCGTGGGCGATATGCGTGTTGCTGCGGATGCTGCCGTCGAGGGCGCGGATGACCTGGTGGACGGCGACGAGGACGCGGTCCTCGTCGATCTCGAAGGCGACCGGCTCCACGTTCGGGCTGACCTGCGTGAACTGGTACTCCCAGTAGGCGCGCACTTCGTCGTGGCCGACGGCACGGGTGCGCTCCATCATGTTCGGCCAGTCGACGTCCGGCGTGAGCATCGGGATGACCGCGTCGATGTCGCGGCGGTTGAACGCCTCGTACAGCCGCCGCAGCAGCGCGATACGGTCTTCGTCCTGGCTCATCCGATCTCCACTTGTCCACGCTCGTCGAGCGGCCAGAACGGGTTCTGCGCCACTTCAAACAGTTGGCCGTCCGGGTCGACGAAGTAGCCGCTGTACCCGCCCCAGAACGCCTGCTCAACCGCCTTCACGACGCGCCCGCCGTGCTGGGAGGCCTACGCGAGCACGGCGTCCACCTCCTCGGGGCTTCCGACGTTGTGCGCGAGGGCGATCCCCGCGAAGCCCGAGCCGTCAGCGCTGACGTGCGCGTCCGCGGCGAGGTCCTCGCGCCCGAACAGGCTGGCACCCAGCCGCCAAGCGAGAAGAAGATCACGCCCTCCTGGCTCTGCGGCGATCGTCGCACCCGAGAGCCCCTTCGTAGCAGCGTGCGGAGCCATGGAGGTCGGCGACCCCGAGCGTTACCACCGTCAACCGCTGCTCCACGGCTACCCCTCCGCCAGCGCACGTTCGAGCCCGGTCTCCCACTCGCCGCTCGCCGCGGCGACGGACACCGCGATCGGCCCGAGGGCGATCGTGTCGCCCCGGATGTGGCCCAGGTCGACGACCGGCACGGCCGCAAGCGATGCCAGGTCCACGACGGACGCGGCCGCCGCCGTGTCGCGCACGGCCACGAGGAAGCGCGAGGGCGCCTCGCCGAACAGGGCGGCGTCGAGGCGGGGGCCCACTTCAACCCCCGCCGCGGCGATGCCCCGGCCAGCGGCGATGCACATCTCCGCGACCGCGACCGCCAGGCCGCCGTCGGCGAGGTCGTGGGCGGCGGAGAGGAGGCCCCGGGCATGGGCGTCGAGGACGAGACGCTGGACGCGCGCCTCGAGGTCGAGGTCGATCGACGGCAGGCCGCCGAGGGTTTCGTGGACGACATGCTGGTATTCGGAGCCGGCGAGCCTCGAGGCGGGCTGTTCGACCGCCGCGCCGATCAGCAGAAGCAGGTCACCCTCGCACGGAGCGATGGTGAGGCAGCCCTCGATGTCCTGGATAACGCCCACCATGCCGATCCCGGGGGTCGGGATGATAGCGCCACCCGGCGTCTCGTTGTAGAGCGAGGCGTTACCGGAGATCACCGGGGTGTTCAGCACGCGCGCCGCCTCGGAGAGGCCGATGATCGCCTCCTCCAGCTGGTAGGCGACGTCCGGCTTCTCCGGGTTGCCGAAGTTCAGGCAGTCCGTGAGCGCCGCCGGGGTCGCGCCCGTCGCCACGACGTTCCGCGCGGCCTCCGCGACGGCCATCGCGGCGCCGGTCCGCGGGTCGAGGGCGAGGAACCGGCCGTTGCAGTCAGTCGAGGCGGCGACCCCCTTCGAGGTGCCGCGCACGCGGATCACGGCGGCGTCACCGCCCGGGCGGATGATCGTGTTGTTCTGCACCATGTGGTCGTACTGCCGGTAGATCCAGCGGCGGCTCGCGAGGTTCTCCGAGCCGAGCAGACGCAGAAGGGTCGCCGACGGGTCGACGACATCGGGCTGCGCGCCGGGGTCGACGGCCTGGAGACGGTCGAGGCTCGCCGGGCGCTGGCCCGCGGGGGGGTACTGCGGCGGGTCACCGAAGATCCCGACCGGCATCCGCGCGACCACGGTCGCGCCGTCGCGGATCGTCGCCATCTGGTCGTCGGTGACGTGGCCCACGACGTCGGCGTGCAGTTCCCAGTGGCGGAAGTGCGCCAGCACGTCGTCGAGGTGCTCCGCCTTCGGGATCACGAGCATCCGCTCCTGCGACTCCGACAGCATCACCTCGTACGCGTTCATCCCCTGCGCGCGCCGCGGCACCAGCGAGATGTCGATTTCGATCCCGGTGCCCGCGCGGTTCGCCGCCTCCACGCTCGACGAGGTGAGCCCGGCCGCGCCGAGGTCCTGCAACCCCTCGATCCAGTCGCCGTGCTGCTCGGCCAGCTCGCAGCACGCCTCCATCAGCAGCTTCTCCATGAAGGGGTTGCCCACCTGGACGGCGGGACGGTGCTCGTCGGAGCCCTCGGAGAGTTCGACGGAGGCGAAGGTCGCGCCGTGGATGCCGTCGCGGCCGGTGTCCGCGCCCACAAGGACGAGCGGGTTACCGATACCCCTCGCCGCCGCGGACAGCAGGTGTTCGCGCCGCCCGATGCCGATCGCCATCGCGTTCACCAGCGGGTTCCCGCTGTAGGAGGCGTCCATCTGCACCTCGCCGCCCACCGTGGGGACGCCGACGCAGTTCCCGTAGCCGCCGATGCCCGCGACCACGCCGCGGAAGAGCCGGCGGTTGTTGCGGTCGGTCAGCGGCCCGAAGCGGAGCGAGTCGAGCAGCGCGACTGGTCGCATCCCCATCGCGAAGATGTCGCGCAGGATGCCGCCGACGCCGGTGGCCGCGCCTTCGTACGGCTCGAGGGCGCTCGGGTGGTTGTGCGACTCCATTTTGAAGACGCACACCCAGCCGTCGCCGAGGTCGATCGCGCCGGCGTTCTCCTCACCCACCTTGGTGAGGACGAACGGACCGGTGGTGGGGAAGTAGTGGAAGAGCGGCCGCGAATGCTTGTAGCCGCAGTGCTCCGACCAGAGCGCGCCCGTCATCCCGAGCTCGACCTCAGTCGGTTCGCGGTCGAGCATCTCGACCAGCCGCCGGTATTCCTCACGGCTCATCGCCACCTGCTGCAGGGCGCGGTCGTCGACCGGCATGCGCTACCTCGATGCCACGCGCGGGGAGATGCACCGAGGGTACCAGCGAGGACGGTGAGGGGGGAGCGAGCAGGCGAGTGTCCTGCCCCACCGCACGGGGCTTCGTCCCCCGCCGTCCCACACGCGCCCCAGGCCCCCGAGGTCGTTTCCGAGGGCTACTTCAGCGAGAACGGCGGGTAGCGGTCGGTCACCAGCAGGAATGCGTAGCCGCCGACGCGATTGCACCATCGCCCGACGCCCACCGCGTACTCGAAGAGGCCTCGCGGGTACTGTCCGGTCACGAGGATCGCGACCCATGCGATGAAGGTGGTGACAACGACCGAGAGCACGAGCACCACCAGGATCAGGTAGTGCGGGATCGCCAGCAGCCACTTCACGAGCGGCAACCAGCGGTTGAGTTGCGCGGCGTCCGGCTCGTCGATCGCCAGGTGCACCGACTGCTCCTCGTCGGTCGACGGGTACTCATCGCGGAGCAGGAGGGCGTACGCCCCGACGCGCGCACCGAACCGCGAGAGCTCCCGGTTCCACTCGAACCACCAGCGCTGGTACTTCCGCCGGAAGAGCAGCATCAGCGCGATCGGCGCGACCAGGTCGCCGGCAAGCAGCGCATACAGCACCACGATCGGGATGATGAGGAGCGGGCGCAGCAGGACGGACAGCCGGTCGCGCCGCTCGGGGTAATCGACGCTGAACCTGACCGGGTATTCCCCGGGGACCGCAGGCATCGAGGACATCGCGACACTCCTGTCTGAATGTCCGCGCGAGCGACGCATGCGGGGCCGGCGCGGGGCCACTCCCGCTGCTTATATCACGAGGCCAGGCCGACGACGCGAATAGAATCTAGGTCCGGACGCCGACCGACGCGAGGACGGAGCGCCAGATGGCGTTGCCGTCATCGTTGCCCAGCAGGGGCTCACAGGAACGCTCGGGGTGAGGCATCATGCCGAGGACGTTGCCCCGTTCGTTCAGGATGCCGGCGATGTTTTTCATCGAGCCGTTCGGGTTCGCCTCGGCGGTCACGCGGCCGTCGGCGGTGCCGTAGCGGAAGGCGACGCGGTCGGTGTCCTCGAGCATGCGGAGCGTCGGCTCGTCGGCGACGTAGCGGCCCTCGCCGTGCGAGATCGGGAAGAGGTAGCCGCGCGAGGCGTCGAGGCCGCGCGTAAACGGCGAGGTGGTGTTCACGGGGACGCAGTAGGTGTCCGTGCAGCGGAACTGCAATGACTCGTTCCGTACCAGCGCGCCCGGCAGCAGGTGCGCCTCGCAGAGGATCTGGAAGCCGTTGCAGATGCCGATCACCAGCCCGCCAGCCTCGGCGTGGCACTGCACCGACTCCATGATCGGCGCAAACCGCGCGATGGCGCCCGTCCGCAGGTAGTCGCCGTAGGAGAAGCCGCCCGGCAGCACGACGAGTTCGTCCGGCTCGAGGTGCGTCTCGCGGTGCCAGACCTTGCGCGACTCGATCCCCACCTGCGAGAGCGCCCACACGCAGTCGTTGTCGCTCCAGGTGCCGGGAAAGACGAGGACGGCGGCACGCATCGGCGGCACCTCGGGCAAGACGGTCGAGGGGAGACCGGCCCAGTATACGGAAGGCCGCCGTTAGCGCGTGTCGTCCTCGGAGATCGCGGGGCGCGGCGGAATTGGAAGGTCGGCCACGATGACCTCCCGTGGCGTCTCGGGACGCTGAGGGACCGGCAGGGTGGCCCCGCGGGCGGCCAGTTCGCGGCGGGTCGGCTCGGGGTACTCGACACGCGGGTGGAAGACGGCGTTCAGGGTGGCGGTGTAGGTGTCGGCGACCACCCGCAGGTCGCGCAGCGAGATCGGGCACTCGTCCAGCTGCCCCTCCTCGATGCACTCGCGGACCGTCCGCTCCACGGCCTCGCGGATGCGCTCGGTGGAGCGGTCGGCCATCGAACGGACGGTCGCTTCGCACGCGTCGGCGATCATCACGAGGGCAGTCTCGCGGGTCTGCGGCTTCGGGCCGGGATAGCGGAAGAGGTCGGGCGAAACGTCCGGGCGCACCTCGGCGGCGCGCCGGTAGAAGTAGGCGACCAGCCGTGTGCCGTGGTGTTCCGGGATGAACCGCACCACCGCTTCCGGGAGCCGCTCCTTGCGAGCGAGTTCGACGCCCTGGGTGACATGCTGCTGGATCACGCGGTTGGACTGCATCGGGTCGATGCGCTCGTGCGGGCTCGGGTCGTCGCCGAAGTTCTCCACGAAGAAGGCCGGGGAGTAGAGCTTCCCGACGTCGTGGTAATACGCCCCCACGCGCACGAGGAGGGCGTCCGCGCCGATCCGGTCCGCCGCGCGCTCGGCGAGGTTCCCCACGAGCATCGCGTGCTGGAACGTGCCGGGCGCCTCATCCTGCAGGCGGCGGAGCAGCGGGTGGCTCAACTGGCCGAGTTCCATCAGCTGGACGCGCGTGACGATGCCGAACATCCTGCCGAGGAGTGTGAACGCGAGCGCGGCCAGCACAGCCGTCCAGAGACCGCCCGCCATGCTGGCCCCGACCAGCCAGGGGAGGTCCTCCAGCCGCCGGTCCGGATCCAGCAGCAGCAACGAGCCGGCCGTCACGCCCGACCCCACCGCAGCCGCGAGGCCGGCGAAGAAGATGCGCTGACCGCGATCGCTGCGCGTGGCGACACCGGCCGCCGCGAGCGAACCGACCGCCACCGCCGCCGCGAACTGCGCAACCTCGAGGGCGTTCGCCTCGCCGAGCGTGGCGCCGGGGGCGGCCACACCGGCGAAGGCGGTCAACGCTCCGAGCAGTGCCGCGAGCAACAGTCCTGCCCCGGCGTCGAGCAGCAACGTCACCGCGACGGGGGCGGCGCACAGCGGCAGCGCCAGGACAAGGAATCGGCGCTGGTCGTCTGGGAGCAGGAACGGAGCGGCGGACTTCGCGGCGAACACGGCGGCGGCGAGCAGCAGGGCGAACAGCAACCGGCGTCGCGCCCCGGCGAGACTCGGGATGCCCGCCGCCACGACCGCGCAGGCCGTGCCGGACACCATCGCGGCGACGACGGCGGCGGCCACCACGGGCCACCGCAGCGCGCCATCGTTGACCCCGAGCCGGTCGAGGGCCTCGATCGCGGCGGCGTCGACCAGGTCGCCGGCGTCCACCACGGGCTGGCCGCGAGTGAAGGAGACGACGACCGGCGGGGTGTTGTCTCGCGCCTGCTTCCGCTGCGCTTCCGTGCGTGCGGCATCCACTTTCAGCGTTGTGATGATCAGCGGCGACAGCAGTTCGCGCGCGGCGACCCGTTCCGCCTCCGACAACGACGGGCTGAAGAACCCGGCCGCACGCGTCTTCGCCTGCTCCACTTCATGCGCCGCGACCGCGCCGACCAGCGTGCGGCCAAGGACGGCGCGGAGTTCGGTGGTCAGGGCCTCCCAGCGCTCGGGTGAGAGTGCGGCCAGCGCCGTCGCGCCCTCCTGTGAGATCGTTGTGCCCGGGATCGCGCGGAGCGCGCTCTCCTTCGCGGAGGCCGAGAGCCCGGCGTCGCGTCTCAACCGGTCAACTTCGCGCAGCGCACGCTCAAGGTCGGCGAGCTGCCGGTCCCGCACCGTGGTGTCGAGGACCACGACCTCCGGGACCGCGTCAGCCGCCTGCTTCCGGACGGCACGGGTGCGCACCTCGGACTCGTAGGAGAGGTCACGCGGTGCCGGGATCGCCCGCGCGACGATGGTGCCCTCGCGCAGCGGACGGACGCCGGGGTAGACCGGGAAGAGCGCGGCCGCGAGCAGCAGCGCCACCACCACGCCAAACCACCATGATCGGCGGCGCATGGGCCGCGCGGGGGCGGGACGGGGAGCGCGTGAGGCCATCGGACGCTCCGCTGGGCCCCGGCTAACCCTGGAGGATTTCGCGCGCGACCGCGTTCGCGGCAGCGCCGTCCGCACGGCCGGCGAGGCGGGCCATCAGGGGACGCATCACCTTGCCCAGGTCGTTCACGCTCGTCGCGCCTGCCTCTTCGATCACGGAACGGACGATGGCGCGCAGTTCTTCATCGGACATCTGCTGCGGAAGGAATTGCACGATCACGTCGAGTTCAGCCTGCTCCTTGTCGACCAGGTCCTGTCGCTTCGCCTTCGCGTACTCCGTGATGGAGTCCCGGCGCTGCTTCGCCTCCTTCTGGAGGACGCGCGTGACGTCCGCCTCCTCCAGAAGCCGCCCGAGTTCGATGCGGGCATTCTCCATGCTCGCGATCATCAGACGGAGCGCATCGCGGCGTACGGTGTCCCCCGCCTTCCAGGCTGCGGTCATCGCCTCGCGGATCGATTCGGTGGTGGCCATCGTTCCTCCTCGGCGTCCCGCGGGATCCACCCCGGAGACAGCGAACCCCGGCTGTGCCGGGGTCCGATTCGTGCGAGCGCCCGGCGTCCGCCGGCCCGCGACTAGTAGTCGCGACGCGCGCCGGTGCGGGAGGCCGCCTTGCGCAGCTTGCGACGGCGGGCCGCTTCCTTCTTCTTGCGACGCTCGGACGGCTTCTCGTAGTACTCGTGCCGGCGGGCGTCGGTCAGGATGCCGTCCGCCTGAACGCGCTTGTTGAAGCGGCGCAGCGCGGCCTCCAACGATTCCGAGTCGCCTACCGTGATGTCCGTCACTCGTACCACCCCCGGCCCAGCATCTCGCCGGGCTCCGCATCCGTTGCTCTCAGCCTGCGAGGTAACCCGCCGGGCGCGCAGCCAGATTCGACGCGCATTGGCCATCGTACGGACAGCGGTCTGACAGCGTCAAACCGGAGGCCAGACAGGCAAAAAGACGGCCGCCGTGGGCGGCCGTCTTCACTTCCGTAATCAGTCCTAGTCGGCCGAGGGGAGCACCTTCGGCTGGAGCTCTTCCATGCCGCGACCGTTGACGTTCAGGTTGACGTCGGCCGGCTTGTCACCGGGCTTGATGCAGAGCACCTCAACGCCGGTGGTCTCATCTTTGTAACGCTTGCCGAGTGCGACAGCCATAGCGAACCTCCTACAGCTGCTCGAGCGGCTTTTCGCCGCAGCGCAGTTCCGCGTCGTTGGAACCCTTGGTGACGATGAACTCGGCACCGCATTCGCGGCACTTGTAGCGCTTCCCGGTCACAGCAGGCATTCGATCCCCCTCGAACTCTCGCGCCCGGCGAATGTGCTGGCTACGTCGCGCAGGCCGTGAGGCCTACGGCTCTACGGTCTTGATGAACGTGACGAGCGCCTTGATGTCGTCGTCTTTCAGACCGGCCGCACCCCAAGCCGACATCGCCGTGCCCGAGCGGCCGTTCTTGATCACATTGAAGTAGAAGTCGTCCGTGTTCGTCAGCTTCGCCGGCGTCAGCGCCGGGCCCACGATGCCCTGGCGCTTGTTGCCGTGACAGGTCGCGCAGGTCTTCTGGTAGAAGTCCCCGACGGCGACGCCCTGCACCGACGGCCCGGACGGGGCACCCTTCGGCGCGGCGGTCGCCTGCGCACCCGCGCCAGCAGCGCCGAGCGGCTTGAGCGCGTCGCGCTCGTAGAACTCCTTGGCGGAGAGCGGGTTGAACTGGCCGCAGTTCTTCGCCGTCAACGACAGCGCCGCCGGGTCCTTCACCAGGATTGCCGCGCGCTCCGCGTCCGTCAGCCGCGCGTCGTGCTCATGCCCGATCTCGGTCACGAGATCCCAGCGGCCCTGCGTCATCAGCAGGACCAGGTAGTTGATCTGCGTGTCGGACAACGGACCGCCATGCTTTTCCGACCAGGTCGGCATCGCGGTGTTCGTGCGGCCACAGGCGATCGTGTTGAAGAGGAAGTTCTTGAGCGTCGTCGCCTCGCCTTCCGGCGTCTCGACGTACTGCTTGTCGCCCTTCGCCACGACGCGGAACGAGGTGCGGTTGATCGCCGGCGCGATGGCGCCCTCCTCGGTGCCCTTGCCCTCCATGCCATGGCAGGTGCGGCAGTTGTTCACGTAGAGCGTCGCCCCACGGTGCGCCTTCAGGTCTTCCTGCGCCTCGCGTGCCGCCTCGGCGCGGTTGTTCTCGTTGGCGATGTAGGCGCCGAACGCAAGGAAGGCGACGAACAGCAGCCCGATCATCACATTGAACTGCTTGCTTGTGTTCATGCGTTCACCATTCCGTCGCGCGTCTCGACCTGCTCAGCCGCGTGTCCGTCGCCCGGGCTATGCCGGCAATCCCGGCGCCTTGACGGCGCGAGTCGGGTTGTCCGGACCACCCGGCGTGATCTTGCCGGTGTCCACGGTGATATTGCCGGAGCCATCCACCGTGATTGCCATCGTGTCCATGGAGCGCGGGGACGGACCGAAGACCCGGATGCCCGACTTCGTGTAGGTGGAGCCGTGACACGGGCACCGGTACCAGCCCTTGTCGCCCTCATAGTCGAAGCTCTGCCGCCAAGGCACCGTGCATCCGAGGTGAGGGCACTTCCGCCAGAGCGCGAGCAGCCCAGCTGCTCCGCCCGAACCGCCCGCCCGTGCCTCCGCGGGGTCAAGGTTGGCGATCCAGAACTGTCCCTCGGAGAACGCCTTCGGCTCGCCACCCTTGGGGTAGTCCTTCACGTTGCCTGCCGGGACGGGGGCGCCGAAGCCCTTCACGTTCCGCGGGTAGAGAAAATCCAGCAGCAGGCCGACGGAGCCGAGCAGCGTCACCCCGAGGCCGCCCCAGAAGGAGGCCCGGATGAAGTTCCGCCGCGACACGTCATGGTCGAGCGGCGTCACCGCCGCCGCCGGGATGGACTCCGCGTCAGCCACCTGCGTCTTGCGCGTGGCCAGCGCCTGTTTCCAGGCGTCTGTGGGCGAGACCGTCTCGTTCGCCATCGATGTGCCCTCTCAGCCGGCCCCGCGGGCCTAGTGGTCTCCCGCGAAGATCGTGTACGGCACGAGCGCCAGACCCTCGCCTCGTACATACGTGCCGATGATCGTCAGCGTCACGTACACGGCGATGAAGCCGGAGAACTGCAGGATCATGTGGTCGCGCTTCGTCTGCGCGATCTTCGTCTTCCACGCCACGATCGACAGCAGGATCGGCAGGCCGACCATCGTGCTCAACGGGATGATCTGCTCGACGATCAGGCCCGGGATGTTGATGTTCAGGCTGATCTTCGGCAGGCCCAGCAGGTCAGTCCGAAGCACCTTGTCGCCCAGGGGCACCTTCAGCCACGATTTCGGCCACGGGATCTCGTTCTGGATCGCCCGCAGGTTCCGCAGGGCCGGGATCGGCCAGTCCGTCCCGGTGAGCTTCTCCCAAATCTTCGCGTGCTGCGCGTCGTCGAAGAGGATGAGCAGCAGCGTCCCGACCGAGCCGACACCCGCGCCCACATAGGTGTTGAGCCAGGCCCGCGGGGTGGAAAGCCATTCGCCCTGGCCCTCGGCGGTGTTGTCCCAGTACGGGATGGCGCCGAGCGCGATGAGCGCGACGGTCGGCACGATGACGCCCGCGAGCGCCGGGTGCATGTGGAGCAACAGCTCCTGCAGGTTCAGGAAGTACCACGGCGCCTTGGACGGGTTCGGCGTCACGGCCGGGTTCGCCCGATCGAGCAAGATCGCGTCCACCAGCACGGCAAGCGCCACGGTCAGGACCGTGAACAGCACCGCCGAGATGAACTCGATGAAGACCAGGTCTGGCCAGACGAGGAGCTCTTCCTCGCGCTGACGTCGCTTGCGCGCCTCGACGGCACGCGAGGCGGCGACGGGCTGGGTGTTTGCAGCGGCCATCGTGCGCTCCTCCCCCGACTACAGCGGCCGGGCCAGGCCGCCGTCACGGCGGATCCGCCAGAAGTGGACCGTCATGAACACGGCCGCCATCAACGGAAGGCCGATCACATGCAGCGTGTAGAACCGGATGAGCGCGGCTTGGCCCACCTGGAATCCGCCCACCAGGACGAACCGGTTGGGCTCACCCAGCAGCGGGGCGGAACCGACCATATTCGTGCCGACCGTGATGGCCCACAGCGCCAGCTGGTCCCACGGCAACAGGTAGCCGGTGAATGAGAGCAGCAGCGTCAGGACGAGCAGCACCACGCCAACGACCCAGTTGAATTCCCGGGGCGGCTTGTACGCGCCTGTGTAGAAGACCCGCATCATGTGCATGAGCACCGTGAGCACCATGCCGTGCGCCATCCATCGGTGCATGTTGCGCATCAACTGGCCGAACCGGACGTCCGTCTCCAGCGCCAGAATGTCCTCATACGCCCGCTCTACGGAGGGCACGTAGTAGAACATCAACAACACGCCGGAAATGGTCAGACCAAGGAACAGGAAGAACGACAACCCGCCCAGGCAGAAGGTGTGCGTGATCTTGACGTGCGTCCGGTGGATGCGCGTCGGGTGCAGGTGCAGGAAGACGTTGGTGGCAACCGCGAGCATCTGGTTGCGGGGGGTGTTCGGGTAGCCGGAACGGAAGATCGAGCGCCAGAGGCGATTCGTGAAAATCGCGTCATAGACTCGGTCGCCCATCGACCGGCGTTCCGGAGATTCCGTCGCCGCCATCAGCCTGCCTCACCATCCATCCCCGGCATCCCGGGGATCGCTGCCAATCCCGTGGGCGCCCGCCATCAGGCGGGCCCAGGCGTGACTACGCTTCCCACCACTTACCAAGCAAGACCATCACGCCCAGACCAAACATGAACGTGAAGAAGACGCCCATCAGTTCGAGGCCTTCACCTTCACCCAGCATGTCGACCTCCGAACCTCACGGCCGCGTCGCCAGATTGGCGGCAGCCGTCACGAAGCACGCGCAGCCAAGGCTGCAGGGCCGCCGCGAATGTAGCGAGGCGGCGTAGATACGGTCAACGCGAGTCCGGCCACCCGAACCTCGCCTACCCGGAGCGCCATGTTCCTCCGGGGAAGGGTGAGGCGCCAGCCAGACGTGATCTGACCCCTAGCGCCCTCGCCGCGCCCGCCCGGACGCTTTCGGGACTGGGTGCCGGCGAAGCCGCCAGATGCCCTGGAGGTCTTCGATGGCCGTCTGGACGATTTTGACCCGCGTGTCGGGATCTTCAGTCCAGCGGACCGGAACCTCCCGGAGCCGGAATCCATTCCGCTGGGCTACCCAGAGCAGTTCCGAGTCCAAGAACCACTTGTTGTCCCGGACCAGCGGGATCAGCGCCCGTGCCGCCTCCCGCGAGAGCGCCTTGAACCCGCACTGGGCGTCAGTCACTTTCAGGCCCAGCGCCCAGTTCAGGATGAAGACGTACGCCCGGCTGATGAATTCCCGCTTGAAGGAGCGGTTGGTCACCGCCCCCCTTCCCAGCCGGGAGCCGTATGCCACGTCCACCTCACCCGCCGCGATCGGGTCGATGAGCGCCTGCAAATGGCCGAGGTCGGTCGACAGGTCCACGTCCATGTAGGCGACCACGTCCGCGTCCGAGGTGAGCCAGGCGTTCCGGAGCGCAATCCCCCGCCCCTTTACGGGCAGGTGGAGCACGGCGACCCGCCCGGGGTGCGCCGCCTCCTGCTCGCGGGCCACTTCCAGCGTCCGATCGCGCGACGCATTGTCCGCCACCACGATCCGCCACTGGTGCTCCGGGTGACCATCGAGGTAGGCAAGCACGCGCGCGATGCTGCCCGCGAGGACGTGTTCCTCGTTGTAGACGGGGATGACGAGGTCGACGGAGGCCATGGGCGGAGTCTAAGGCCCGCCGCTGTGAGGGCGACCGGCGGCGACTTCGCGACTAATGCCGGAAGTGCCGCACGCCGGTCACGATCAAGGTGACCCCGAGACGATCCGCCGCCGCGACCGACTCATCGTCCCGGATCGACCCGCCCGTGTGCGCCACCACGGTGCAGCCGGCACTCGCGCAGACCTCCACGGTGTCGGGGAAAGGGATGAGCGCGTCCGTCGCGGCGACGGCTCCGCGAGCACGTTCCCCGGCCTGCTGCTTGCAGATCTCGGCGCTGCCGACCCGGTTCGGCTGCCCCGCCCCCATGCCGATCAGCACCCCGTCCTTCACGAAGGCGACGGCGTTCGACTTCACATGCTTGCAGACCCGCCAAGCGATCTGGAGGTCCGCCGTCTCCTTCTGGGTGGGCCGCCGCTGGCTCACCACGTCAAACCGCGTGTCCACCGACACGTCCGCGGTCTCCACAAGCATCCCGCCGCGCACCCCGCGCACCTCGAGGCGCTCGCGGTGCGGGTCGCCGATCGGCGCCTCGATGATGCGCAGGTCCTTCGACTTCTTCTTCAGATGGTCCAGCGCATCTGCGTCGTAACCCGGGGCAATCACGATCTCGTAGAACATCCGCACGCCAGATTCGGGTGATAGTACGTCGCGCAACGCCACCGCGAGGTCCATGTCCACCACGCGGTTCACCGCCACGATGCCGCCGTACGCCGAGACATAGTCGCCCTCGACCAGCGCCCGTTCGTACAGTCGCGCGAGCGGGACCTCCCCGGCCGCGAGGCAGGCGGGGTTCGTGTGCTTGATGATCGCGACCGCCGGCTCATCGAAGTCGCACACCACGTTGAAGGCGGCGTCCGCGTCCAGGAAGTTGACGTAGGACATCCCCTTCCCGTGGTGCTGCTGCATCGCGCCGATGCCCTCGACCGGCGTGCGCACGGAGTCGAACGTGTAGAAAGCGCCCTGCTGGTGCGGGTTCTCGCCATAGCGCATCTCCTGCACCCGGGTCATCCCCACGGTCAGCTGCGCCGGGAACAGTTCGTCCGGCTCGCGCAGGTACTCCGCGACCGCCGTGTCGTAGTGCGCGACGTGCTGGAATGCCTTCGCGGCCAGCCGGCGGCGGTATGCCAGGTCGATCCCTTTCGGATCGCCACCCGCGGCGCGCAACGCCTCGATGATCGAGGAGTAGTCGGCGGGGTCGATGATCGGGAGCACCCACTGGTGGTTCTTGGAGGCGGCGCGGATCATCGCCGGGCCGCCGATGTCGATCTGCTCGATCGCGTCCTCAAAGGACGGATTGCCCGCCACCGTGGCGACGAACGGGTAGAGGTTTCCTGCCACCATGTCGATGTTCGGGATGCCGTGCTCGGCAGCCTGTGCCTCATCTTCCGCGAGCCCGCGCCGGTAGAGGATGCCGCCATGCACCTTCGGGTGGAGCGTCTTCACACGCCCACCGAACATCTCGGGACTGGCGGTCAGCTCGGCCACCTCGATCACCGGGACGCCGGCCTCGCGCACGGCGCGCGCAGTGCCGCCGGTCGAAACGATCTCCCAGCCCAGAGCGTTCAGCCCGCGTGCGAGGTCGGCGATCCCCTGCTTGTCGTACACGGCCAGGACAGCCCGGTGGGTCATCGGTGACTCCATCTCCAGCAAACACGCGCGATCAGCGTTCCGGCAGCCCTCGCACCGCGCCACCCGTGCCACGCGCTTCGACGCTCCCCAGGCGCCAGGCGCCCGGCAGCCTGAGCGCGGCATCGAGGTCGGCCTCGGCGACCACAAGGACCATCCCGACCCCCATGTTGAAGGTGTGGAACATCTCCCCGTCGGCAATGCGTCCGTCGCGCTGGATCAATGCAAACAGCGGCGGGACGGCCCACGTCGAGCGGTCGATGCGGCCCGCCACGCCCTCGGACAGGATGCGCGGCAGATTGCCCGGGATCCCGCCGCCGGTGATGTGGGCGATCCCCTTGACGAACCCGCCGGCGAACGCCTCGCGCAGCATCGGCCAGTACGGCTGATGCAGGGCGCAGAGCGCGTCCCCCAGCGTCCCGTGCAGCTCCTCGACCTCCCGACCGAGGATGCGTCGGTCATGATCGTCACCCAGCCCCTTACCCAGACCCCAGACCTCGCGGGCGAGTGAATAGCCATTGGTATGCAGCCCGGTGGAAGGCAGCGCGACCAGCACGTCCCCCGGCGTGATCGTGGAACCGTCGATCATTCCGTCGCGCTCCACCGCACCGACCACAAACCCGGCCAGGTCGAAGTCCTTCGGGCGGTAGATGTCCGGCATATCCGCCGTCTCTCCGCCAATGAGCGCGACGCCCTGCTCGCGACACGCAGCAGCAACCCCCTCGACCACGCGCAGACGGGCCTCCGCCGGCAGAGCGTTCGTCGCGATGTAGTCGAGGAAGAACAGCGGCTCCGCGCCGATCGCGATCAGGTCGTTCACATTGTTCGTCACGACATCGCGTCCGGCGTCCTTGTAGCGGTCGAGGACGGCCTGGAGCAGCACCTTCGTGCCCACGCCGTCCGTCGCCCCGACCAGCACGGGATCGCGCATGCGCTGCCCGAGGTGAAAGAGCCCCGCGAACCCCCCGCCCAGCCTCAGCACCTCCGGCCCGTGCGTGGTCCGCGCGACCTCGCCGTAGCGGCGTGCACCGGCGTCGCGCGCGGCGACATCGACGCCGGCGGCGGCGTACGTGAGAGGCTGGGGATCGCGGTCGCTCATCGTGCGGCCTTTGAGGCGGGGAGTGCCTGGCTGGAAGCGTATCTGCCGGTGCGGACGGGGGCTACGGCCTACCGGCCGTCAGCGGGATCGTCGCCGGCCTGGCGGCGATCACGGGAATCTCATGGTCCGGCCGCGAGGCCTCTGACTCCAGCGCGAACTTGTCGAACTGGAGCGGCACTTCGGACGGGTAGGTGCCGGAGAAGCAGGCCGTGCAGTGCCGGCCATAGTCCAACCCCGTCGCCTTCACCGTGCCCTCCAGCGTCAGATAGCCGAGGCTGTCGGCGCCGATATGCTCGCGGATGGCGTCCGTGTCCATGATGGCGGCGATCAACTCTCCACGCGTCGCCATGTCCACCCCGTAGAAGCACGGGTGGGTGATCGGCGGCGACGTGATGCGCATATGCACCTCGGTCGCGCCGGCGTCACGCAGCATTCTCACCACCCGTGGCGTCGTGGTCCCGCGCACGATCGAGTCGTCCACGACGATCACGCGCTTGCCCTGGATCACCTCGCGCAGCGGGTTGTACTTCAGTTGCACACCGCGCTCGCGCAGCCGCTGGTCAGGTTGGATGAACGTCCGTCCGACATACCGGTTCTTTACGAGCCCTTCGGCGTATGGGATGCCGGACGCAGCCGCGTAGCCAATGGCCGCCGCGGTCGCGGAGTCCGGAACACCGATTACCAGATCAGCATCGACCGGATGCTCTTCGGAGAGCCGCGCGCCCATGCGCATCCTCACCGGGTGCAGCAACTGGCCGTCCAGTTTCGAGTCAGGCCGCGCGAAGTAGATGAATTCGAACAGGCACAACGCCTGGTCGCCGGCGTCTCCCAGCGGGAAGGTGGAGGTCAGCCCGTGCTCGTCGACGCGCACCACCTCGCCCGGGGCGACCTCGCGGACGAACTCCGCGCCCAGGTGGTCGAGGGCGCACGTCTCGGAGGCGAACACCCAGCCGTGCCCGTTCAGCCGGCCGATGCACAGCGGACGGATGCCCAGCGGATCCCGGACGGCGTACAGCGCCTCTTTCGAAAGGATGACCAGCGAGTACGCACCCACCGCGCGCCGCATCATGGCCGCGAAACCGTCCTGCCAGTGACTGGACGGGGCCGCCGCCAGCAGGTGCCCGAGCACCTCGGTGTCGCTGGTCGTCTCGAAACGCGTCCCACAAGCCTCGAGGTCGTCACGCATGGTGCCGGCGTTGACCACGTTCCCGTTGTGCGCGATGGCCAGCTCCCCCAGCGCGCCCCTGATCAGGAACGGCTGGGCGTTGCCCAGCACGCTGGAGCCAGTGGTGGAGTACCTCGTATGGCCGATCGCGGCGTGGCCGGGCAGGCCCGCCAGCGTGTCCTCGTCGAACACCTGGGCGACGAGCCCCATCTCCGCGAAGATATTGAGTTTCCGGCCGTCCGTCGTGGCGATCCCGGCGGACTCTTGCCCGCGGTGCTGCAGCGCGTGGAGGCCAAAGAATGTGAGGCGAGCCACGTCTTCGCCTGGGGCGAAAACGCCGAAGATCCCGCACTTTTCGCGCAGCCCCTGCACGTCCGTGCTTGTGTCCCCTCGGTAGGCCCGTGAGACAGCGAGTGTAGCACCCACCGCCGTAGGGGCTGCGTGGCGCCTATCGCCCCCGGACGGCCAGCCAGCGCTGGTGCTCGATTTTGGTGCAGCGGTCCATGACGACCGCCAGACCAGCCTCCGCCGCCCGTGCGGCGGCCGCTTCGTTCACAATCGCGAGCTGCATCCAGACGCATTTCGCCCCGGCGGCGATGGCATCCTCCACGACCGGCGGGACGTCCTCCGCCCGCCGGAAGATATCAACGATGTCGACCGGCTCCGGCAGGTCGCGCAGCGAGGCATACACCGGGCGGCCGAGGATCTCGGTCTCGGTCGGGTTCACCAGGTAGACGGTATAGCCGGCTTCGACGAGGTACTTCGCGACATCGTTGGATGCCCGCCGGGGATTCGAGGAGGCCCCCACGACGACGATGGTCCGCGCGCGGACCATCGTCTCGATGGGATCAGCCTGCGATGTGGTCATAGACGGCCTCCTGTCGCACCAGCCTAGCCCTGAGCCTGCCCCTCAGGCTCCTCAGCCAGCGCCCAGTCGGGGAGCCGGCCCTCCACGACGGGCGCGCCGCACATCTCCGCCGTGGCGCGGGCGACAATGTTCGCGCGCTCCAGCGCCTCATCCGCCAGGGGGCGGGCCGCCAGCACCGAGGCGAACGGGAGCACCCTCCCGTTGTCCTTCACCAGGCGGATCTCCCAGCGCACCACGTCCTGCAGGTCGCCCGAGCCAAGTTCCGTCTCGAAATCGCCCCCGACCTCGATCCGCGCGATCCGGTCGAACGGCACGAGGTCGCGCGTGCCCAGTCCGAGGCCGAGGAACCCCTGCTGGAAACGGCAGGTACCCTTCCGGCGTTCCATGACGAAGGCCGAGCCCATCACGTTGTAGACCACCCCCAGGACGGCGGTCGGCCCGGAGATCACCACCGAGATCAGGAGCAGCATCAGTACCCAGAGAGGGAACGTGTTGATGTACGCCGCAATCGCCCAGGTGGCGACGGCGGTCAGCGCCAGTTGCACCAGCGGCCCTACGAGGGCGCTCCGGGCAGGCTTCACGGCGACCTCGTCCGGCGTGAGCCGGGCGTAGGAGCGTTGCAGCGCAATCCGCTCTACCGCCACCCGCGCCTCCCCGCCTTCATGATGATCGTAGGTGCCGCGGGCGCGAGGTACGATCTCCCCCGTACCGCCTCGGAGGCACCATGCGACGCGACCTGATGGATATCCTCGCCTGCCCCGTCTGCAAGGGGACGTTGACGCTCACCGTCACCCGCGAGGACGGCCGGGAAATCCTGGCTGGCACGCTCCGCTGTGCCGCTTGCCCGGCCGATTATCCGATCAACGACGGCATCCCGAACCTCCTCCCGCCCGAGATGCGTCGGGCGATGGAGGCCGAGACGGCGGCCCACTAGTGCCGAACCCGATGGACGTCCTGCCCGACCTCGCCACTCGCCCGATGACCGTCGAACGGTCGCGCTGGATGGGGCGCGGCCTGATGGCCGTCGCGGCGCTGCTCACTGTCTGGTGGCTGCGCCGCCTCGTCCGCCGTCCCCTGACCTCGCTGCTGCTCGCGCCCGTGCTGCTGCCCGCGGCAGCGCTCGGCCTCTGGGCCGGCTTCACACTCAACGTCATGGACTGGGACGAGCCCGCCGATTTCCTCGGGGACGCGGACTCCGCGACTTAACCCGCCGTCCACTCCGGCCCGCGCACTCGTCGTATCTCCGCACGCTCCTCGACCGGCCGCGCGTCACGCAGCGTCGCAATCGACACGCCGAGGCGCGGGTGCCTCCACTCCCCGGCGACTTCCGCGAGCGGGACCAGGACGAATGAGCGTTCCGCCAGCAGCAGATGCGGCACGATGAGATCCGGCTCGGCGACCGTCTCGCCCTCGATCAGGGCGATGTCGATGTCCACCGGACGCGCGGTCCAGCGTGGCGCATCGAAGTCCCGGCCAGCCGCCGCCTCGATCCGCTTGGCGAGCACCAGCAATTCACGCGCACCCATCGAGGTCACGCCCACCATCGCGACATTGAGGAACGCCGGCTGCTCGACGACACCCCAGGGCGGCGTTTCGTAGAGCGAGGACACCGCCTCGATCGCCACACCACCGGCGCGCAACGCGGAAAGCGCATCCAGCAGCTGCGCCTCTCGATCACCCTGGTTTGAGCCCAGGGCGAGACCGACACGTCGGGCGCGATCCGGTGTCATGGGGCGCTACGGCAGCACGCCGCGGACAACAGCGTCCGCCACGCGCACCACCTGCACCATCTCCGCGACGTCATGCACACGCACGATGTCGACGCCCTGCCCGACGGCGAGGGCGACCGTGGCCGCCGTACCCCACTGCCGCTGCGCCGCCGCCCCGCCGGTCACATAGCCGATCGCCGACTTTCTCGATGTCCCGATGAGCAGTGGGCGGTTGAGGTCCCGCAACTCGCCGAGGCGACGGAGCATGTTGTAGTTCTGGACGGGCCCCCACCCGAAACCGAAGCCCGGGTCGAGGATGAGCCGGTCGCGTGGCACGCTGGCCGCCTCCGCGACCGCGATGGAGCGGCGCAGGCCATTCCGGATGTCCTCGATCACGTCGCCGCCGTACTCGCGGCCGCGCTGGTTGTGCATCGCGACCGCCGGGACGCCCGCGCGCGCGATCACGTCCGCCATCTCCGAGTCGCCGAGGAATCCCGTGACGTCGTTTACCGCGTCCACACCGGCCTCGATGGCACGGCGTGCCACTGAGGCTTTGCTCGTGTCGACGGAGATCGGCGTGTTCTTCACAGCACGACGCACGACCGGCAAGACGAGGGAGAGACGGTGCCACTCCTCGTCGGCGTCTACGGGCGGGAAGTCCGGACGTGTCGACTCCGCGCCGATGTCGAGGATGTCCGCGCCCGCCTCGACCATCGCCTCGGCCAGCCTCGCGGCCGCGACTGGGTCGACGATGCCGTCGCCGGAAAAGGAATCGGGCGTCACGTTCACCACGCCCATCACGAAGGTCCGCGCACCCCACGCGAAGCGGGCCTTCCCGATCGTCATTGCGGGTGGATGCCGGCCGGTATCGACAGGCGAGGTGGGATCCATAGGTTTCCGCAGCCAGTCGAACACTAGGTGATCTCGATCGGGTCTTCGACGACCTCGCCGCCCCGTCGGATCCAGAACGCGCGCACGTCCGGCGGTTCCGAGGCCAGCGAGACGAGGATATACAGCGTCTCCGGATACGCGGGTTCGTTGTCGAGCTCGCCCGGTGGGAAGAACGCCATCCGGACGTCGGTCGGTGAGGGGCGAGCGGGCGAGGCCACATGCGAATGATAGATCGCGAAAAGCGTCTCACCCTCGCGGTCGCGGCGCCCCTCCAGACGCATCATCTGAAGCGGGTTCATCTCGTAGCGGTAAGGGCTCGCCGCGTCGTTCTTGACGCGATGCACCGCAGTGGCCACGCCGTCCTTCGCGTGCACCATTCCGCACGCCTCGTCCGGCAGGTCCTCGCGGGCGTGGGCCACCATCTCGTCGACGACGGCACGAGGGATCCGAGGCACCGGCGGCTCCGAAGACCAGGCGCTGCTGCGCCACTGCGCCCGAAGGCCCATCGACTCTACGTCCAGGCAGCTGTCTCGCCGTCATCGATGCACGCGCCCGACGACAGTTTGATCTGCAGGAAATTCGCGCTCACCGGCTCCGCTACGAGATGCGCGATCCAGTGTTCTCGTTCACCCTCTGGCAGGCGCTGGAGCAGGTCGCCGAGCGTCACTTGAACCTCGGCGTCCGCAGGCGAAGCGCCATCGACGATCCCCATGTCCAGCGACCACCGCCCGCGGATCGCGACCCGGCCGACCGTGCGCGTCCGGATCACCTGCGCGCCCTCGATGCCGCGGTATTTCGCCACGACCCCGGCCTGGAAGCGCAGCGGCTGCTGGAGCCCGTCTCCGGAAGCCAGCATGCGCCGCAGCAAGGCCTGCTGCAGCACGTTCGCCGATCCTGACATTCCCAGCCCCCGCGTCCGGCCCTATCGCTCGATCGGGACGTCCACCATGGACCCCCACTCGGTCCATGAGCCGTCGTAGTTTTTTACGTTCTGGAAGCCCAGCAGGTACTTGAGCACGAACCAGGTGTGGCTGGAGCGCTCCCCGATGCGGCAGTAGGCGATCGTCGGCGCATCGGCCTTCAGGCCCTGCCCGGCGTAGAGCGCCTCCAACTCTTCCTTCGAGCGGAATGTGCCGTCCTCGTTCACGGCGCGCGCCCACGGGACGTTCTTCGCGCCGGGGATGTGGCCCCCACGCTGCGCTGTCTCCGTCATGCCCGGAGGGGCGATCACGTCGCCGGAAAACTCCGCGGGCGACCGCACGTCCACCAGCTGGGCGCTGCTCGCGAGGGCGGCAAGCACCTCGTCCCGCTTTGCGCGCATCGCGCCATCCGGGGCCTTCGCCTGATACGCCGTGGCCGGGATACGCGACTCCGCGGTGGTCATCGGTCGCTGGTCGCCCAGCCACTTCACCCGGCCGCCGTCCATCAGCGAGACCTTCGTGTGGCCATACATCTCCAGCAGCCAGAGCGCATACGCCGCGAACCAGTTGTTATTGTCGCCGTACAGGATCACGTGAGTCGTGGGCGTAATCCCGGACCTCGCGAGCAACGCTTCCATCGCCGCCTGGTCGAGGATCGTGCGGCGCACGGGATCCTGGAGTTGCGTCGTCCAGTTCCACGCGACCGCGCCCTCGATGTGGCCGTCCTTGTACGCCTCGGTGTCCACGTCCACCTCGACAAGGCGCACGTCCGGGTCGGACTTGTGCTGTTGCACCCAGTCCACCGTGACCAGTTTGTCGACCATGGGAATCCCCCTCACTGGGATCGCCTCTCGGGCGACTACCACCACATCTTCTCGGCCACGTCCTCGCGGATGTCGTCGTATTCGCGACTCCAGAGGCCGCTCGACAGGTACTTCCATCCGGCGTCCGCCAGGAGACAGACGACCTTGCCGGCCTCCATCCGCTCCGCCGTGCGCTGTGCCGCGCGGACGGCCGCCCCGCCCGAGACGCCCGCGAACACGCCGGTGCGCTGTGTCAGTTCCTTCGTCGTCCGGAACGAGGTCGCGGAGTCAACGACGATCCGACCTTCCAGCACGCGGTCGTCGAAGACCGGCGGGATGTAGCCGTCCTCCAATGCGCGAAGCCCCTGCACCATGTCGCCCGGATGCGGCGCGGCCGCGATCACGCGGATCGCCGGGTTGTGTTCCTTCAATCGCCGGCCGACGCCGGTGAGCGTCCCACCGGTGCCGAGGCCTGCCACGAACGCGTCGAGGTCGGGCAAGTCGCGGATGATCTCCGGCCCGGTCGTCTCGTAGTGCGCATGCGGGTTCTCTGGGTTTTCATACTGAAACGGCATGAACCAGTCCGGGTGCTCTGCCTGCACCTCCAGCGCCTTCTGCACGGAGCCGTTCGTCCCCAACGTGCCATCCGAATAGATGATCTCGGCCCCGAACGCTTCGAGGATCTGCACCCGCTCCACAGAGACGGCTTCCGGCATAACCACCTTCACCGGGTGGCCCTTCAGCCGCCCGATCATCGCGAGCGCGATGCCGGTGTTGCCAGAGGTGGGCTCCAGGATCGTCTGGCCGGGTTTGAGGCGGCCCGACCGCTCGGCGTCCTCGATCATGAACTTCGCGATCCGGTCCTTCACGGAACCAGTGGGGTTCTGCCCCTCCAGCTTCGCGTAGATCGAGACGCGCGGGTTCGGCGACATCGCGGAGATGTCCACCAACGGCGTGTTGCCGATCAGGTCAAGCAGCCCCGCGTACAACATCGACGTCCCCGCGGCCTACGCGCCGCCCGCGAGGGCGGGGAGGAACGAAACGGTGTCGCCATCCCTCAGCGGAGTAGCCTTCCCGCCAAGGTAACGCACGTCTTCGTCGTTGAGGTACACGTTGACGAAGCGGCGGATCTCCCCCTGCTCGTCCATGATCTGCCCGGCAAACCCGGGGTATACCCGCTCGATGTTTTCAATGAGCGCGCCCAGCGTCGCCCCTTCGGCAGCGAATTCACGCTGTCCGTCCACGACCTTCTGGATCACCGAGGTGACGTTCACGGTCACCGGCATCGACATTCCCCTCCATCACCGGACGGTGGTCGCCCCGGCCTCGGAGGCCGTGCGCGCCCCGTCTGGATGTGGCTTAGTGAGCGGCTGCGGCCACACCAGGCATGACCAGCGGCGGCGTCCCGCAGAACTGGTCGTAGTCGATCAGTTCCTTCACCGTCGGGGTGTCACCGCAGAGCGGGCACTTCGGGTCGCGCCGGAGCTTCATGGTGCGGAACTCCATGGTGAGCGCGTCCACCAGCAGCAACCGGTTGGTCAGCGGGTTCCCCACGCCGAGGATCTTCTTAAAGACCTCGGTCGCCTGGATCGATCCGACGATCCCCGTGATCGCGCCCAGCACACCCGCCTCGGCACACGAGGGGACGAGTCCCGGCGGAGGGGGGTCCGGGTAGAGGCAGCGGTAGCAGCCCTTGCCAGGCTCGTAGACCGTCGCCTGCCCGTCGAACAGCAGGATCGCGCCGTCCACCAGCGTCTTGCCCGCCAGGTAGCAGGCGTCGTTCACCAAGTAGCGCGTCGCGAAGTTGTCTGCGCCGTTCACGACGATGTCGTACTGGTTGATGATCCCCATCGCGTTGTCGGAGGTGATCGGCATATTGTGGCCGACGACCTTCACATGCGGGTTGTGCGCGGCGATCTTCTCCTTCGCCGACTGCAACTTCGGCTTCCCGACGTCCGGCGTCTGGTGCAACACCTGGCGCTGGAGGTTCGAGAGGTCGACCGTATCGAACTCGACGATGCCGACCGTGCACACACCCGCCAGTGCGAGATAGAGGGCCACCGGGCCACCGAGGCCGCCCGCGCCGACGACGAGCACCTTTGCGTCACGCAGCTTGCGCTGACCCTGCGGTCCCACCTGCGCCATAATGATGTGCCGCGAGTACCGCATCACCTCGTCCGGGGTCATCGCCTCCGAGCGGGTCGCCGTCTGATCGCTCATCTTGTCCCTCCGTCTGCCCCACCCGCCAGTGCGGGGAGCACAGCGACCTGGTCGCCGTCCGAAACTTTCGTCGCCACACCGTCGAGGTCGTGGATCTCCAGGTTGTTCAGATAGATGTTGATGTGCGCCGGAACCTTCCGGTTACGGTCGTACACCAGGTCACCGAACCCGGGGTACTGCCGCTCCAGAGCGTCGAGTACCTCCCCCACCGTGGAACCTTCCACCTCCACGTAATCATGCTGAGCCGTCAACCGCCGGAACGGCGAGGGGATGTAGACGGAGACGCCCATCGGATCCGCCCCACCCTAGATCGGCACGCTCAGATATCGCTCGCCTGTGTCGCACAACATCGTCACCACGCGCTTGCCCGGCCCGAGTTCCTGCGCCACCTTGACCGCCGCCCAGACGTTCGCGCCCGAGGAGATGCCCAGTAGCATCCCCTCCTCGCGCGCCAGGCGGCGCGTCATCGCCATCGCGTCCTCGTCGCGGACGCTCATCACTTCGTCATAGACAGAGCGGTTGAGCACGCCCGGCACGAACGATGCGCCAATGCCCTGGATGCCGTGGACACCGGCGCGACCGCCCTGCAACACCGGCGCGCGCGCCGGTTCCACTGCGACGATCCGCACCTTGAGGCCCGCGCCGCGCAGGACCTCGCCGACGCCCGTGATCGTACCGCCAGTCCCGACGCCGGCGACGAACGCGTCGAGCCGCCCGCCCGTGCCTTCGAGGATCTCCGGCCCGGTCGTCAGGCGATGTGCCTCCGGGTTCGCCGGGTTGTCGAACTGCTGAAGCATCACGTAGCCCTTGCGCTTCACAAGTTCCTCGGCGGCATAGACTGCGCCTGTCATCCCCTCGATCGCCGGCGTGAGCACGAGCTCCGCGCCCAGCCGTTCGAGGAGACGGCGGCGCTCCACGCTGTAGTCCTCGGGCATTGTCAGGACGAGGTGGTACCCCTTCGTCGCGCACACCATCGCGAGGCCGATCCCGGTGTTCCCGGACGTTGGCTCGATCAACGTCGCGCCGGGCTTCAGTTTCCCGTCGCGCTCCGCGGCCTCGACCATTGCGCGCGCGATCCGGTCCTTCACGCTCCCCGCCGGGTTCGCGACTTCCCATTTGCCGAGGATCTCGGCCGCGCCCGCGGGCACCACGCGGTTCAGACGCACGAGTGGCGTCCGGCCAACCAGATCAAGTACAGACGCGGCGATCAAAGGGCGCTGCAACGCGCCCTCCCCGCCGTCACGCCCGGACTGCTGCTCCGCCACGTCCACTCTCCGCTTCGGGCCGTACCCCTAGATGTTGTAGGTGATGACCGCCTGGCGCTCGTGCTCGCGCTCATGCTCGACAAGCTCGGCCAGTGAGACCGCCGCCAGCCGCGTGCGCATCTGGTCGTAGATCTCCTGCCACACCCAGTTCTGCCCGCAGATCGACTCCGCCGCGTCGTCGCCCGCCGCCGGCTCCAGACACCCGAGCGGCGCCAGCGAGCCCTCGAGGGCCTCCAGCAGGCCCAACAGCGAGATCTCGGACGACGGCTTCACCAGTTCGTGCCCGCCGCTGGGCCCTCGGGTGCTCCGGACGAATCCGGCGCGCCGCAGCTGCGCCAGCAGGTGGTCGAGGTAGGACTCGGGAATCTGCCGCCGTCGGGCGATCTCGGAGCGCTGCACCGGACCTTCCCCCGCGTGTTTCGCGAGGTCGATCATGGCGCGCACGCCGTAGTCGCCCTTCGTACTCAGCAGCATCTGGAACCCCGCCCGCAGCCGACCTGAATCTCAATCCCTTGATACCTGAGTAAATCACTCAAGAACATCTCTGGCAAGCCCGGGCGGGGGAGATGGGAACTACAGCAGGGGCATCGCTCGGCGTGGCGACGAAGCGAGCCGACCGACCCGGTCGTAGACGCGCTGCGTCTCCCGGGCCGCCCGATCCCAGTTGAATTCCGCCGCGCGCTGCACACCGCGCACCCTCAGTTCTTCGCGATACACCGAGTCAGTGAGGATCCGGCTGATCGCGGTCGTGATCGCCTCCGGGTCTCGTGGTGAGACCAGCGCAGCCGCATCCCCGGCGATCTCCGGAAGCGACCCACCCGAGGATGCCACTACCGGTGACCCGCACGCCATGGCCTCAAGCACGGGGAAACCAAACCCTTCGTAGAGGGAAGGCATCACCGTGCATTCCGCGCCGGCGTAATAGGCGGGTAGTGCCTCCGGATGGACGCGGTCGTCAAAGATGACGGAATCACCGATCTGAAATGTCGCGACCAACCGCTCCGTCGCCGCTCGAAAGTCTGACTCCCGCCCGCCAGGCGCACCCACTTTCACCAGTCGCAGGTCGGGATACACGCCAGAGCGTTTCAGTCGAGCAAACGCCTCGATCAGCGCCGCGAGGTTCTTCCGCGGCTGCTCCGAACCCACGAAGAGCAGATACGGGAACTCGAACGGCCGTGCGTCCACCGGGCGGAACTGGTTGTGGTCAACGCCTTCGTACACAACGTGGACCCGCGATTCCTCGATGCCCAGTTGCTCGACAAGGTCAGCCTTCGTCGTGCGTGAAACGGCGATCACAGCGGAAGCATTCTTGATCCCGCCGTAGTCGAGACCGAGAAAGAGCCGGTCGCGCAGATTCGGCCGGTGGATCAGCGGCATCCGGCGCTTCAGGTCGAAGTAACGGATCAGGTCATGCACCGTGACCACGTACGGCTGCTTCAAGAATCGCCCGTACCGCGCCAGGTGGTGGTTGGGAAAATGGATCGCGTCGTCCTGCCCTCGCAGCAGGCGTACGAACTCGACATCGAGGTACAGGGCCCTCAGCGTGCCGGCGCTGAGCAACGATCGGTTGAAGCGGCGCACGCTGCGCTCGTAGACCGAGGTGGGCAACTGCCGAATGTTCGGCAACCGCTCTGCGAGCGCGCTCGCGTACTGATCCATCGAACCGGTGCCGCTGGTTGTGACGAGGATCATCGCCTCGCCTCCCTTCACTCTCCGCCGCTGCCAATGCAGCAGCGAGGCGCCGCGCGGGGCGCCGGTCGGACGACGGGAGGCAGAAGGCGGTTGCCTGCGCCTCCGAACGCCTACGGGGTGAGCTGACGGGTTCGGCGTCGGAAGTCGCCTACGCGCCTGTGCGCGATACACCCCAGGAGATGGTTCCCCCGCTCCCGATGCCTATCGGGATTCGGCCTGAGAACCCTACCAGCCTCAAGGCAAGCCGAGTCAACCAGCGAATCCGGTGCAACGGCCTCGGCTACCTCAGATTTGCCCTGTTCGGGCAGGGTGTGGCTACGCGCCGCCAGCGACCGCCGGGACGATCGAAACCTCGTCGCCTGACTTCAACGCGGTCGCCGTGCCGGAGAGGAAGCGGACGTCCTCGCCGTTCACGTAGATGTTCACGAAGCGACGGATCTCGCCGCCTTCGTCCACCAGCCGCTCGCGCATCCCGGGGAACAACCCCTCGAGGGCGGCCACGCAACCCGCCACGTCAGCGACGTCCACGGAGGCTGTGTCCTGGTTCAGCGTCAGGCCCCGGAGCGGGGTGGGGATTTTCACGGTTACGGCCATCGTCGGGTTCCTTCTTGTTCGTCTCATATTGCGGGACGGCCGGCGCCTACGCGCCGCCCTCCACCACATCGCCCAGGGTCGCGTCGTCCACGCGGACGCCCTGCGACCGCGCCCATGCGAGCGCGCGCTCGACCTCGTCCGCTTCGCCCTCGAGGCCGAGGACGACCCAGCCGACGGACTTGTCCACGTCAGCCATGCGGATACTCGTGACCACCTTGAACTGATGGCCCAGCTGGTACACCAGCGGCTGCTTGATCGACTCCGGGCCGAATGTCAGCCGGACATGCTTTTCCATCGCCGGCCTCCTTATGCCTTCGCGCCCACGAGCGCACCACGGCGCGCCCGCTGTGCAGCTTCGAACGACTCGATCTTCGGGTCCACGTGCAACTGCTCCTCGAGCGCGTCCACGACCGCCTCCAGCGTCTTCAGACCGCCACCGGAGATGATCGCGACCGTCTCCTCGTCGCGACGGATGAAGCCAGAGGCGACCATCTTCTTCAGGCAGCCGATGGTCACCCCACCGGCGGTCTCAGCCCAGATGCCCTCGGTCTCGGCCAGCAGCTTGATGCCCTCGACGACTTCCTCGTCGGTGACCATCTCGGCGCCGCCGTTGGTCTCCTGCATCTGCTTCAGCGCGTAGTACCCGTCTGCCGGGTTCCCGATCGCCAGCGACTTCGCGATGGTGTTCGGCTTCTGGGGGACGAAATTCAGCGTCCCTTTCTCGAACGCCGTCGTAATCGGCGAGCACCCGGCGGCCTGCGCCCCGGACATCCGCGTCTTCGGGTCGTCGATGAGTCCCGCCTTGTGGAACTCCTGAAACGCCTTCCAGATCTTGGTGTACATCGAGCCTGAGGCCATCGGCGCGACGAGGTGGTCCGGTGTGCGCCAGCCGAGCTGTTCCGCGACCTCGAAGCCGATCGTGCGTGAGCCCTCCGCGTAATACGGCCGGACGTTGATGTTCACGAACGCCCACGGGTACTGCATCGACAGTTCGGTGCAGAGGCGGTTCACGTCGTCGTACGAGCCGCGCACCTTCACGACCGTCGGGTTGTAGATTCCGGAACCGACGACCTTCCCCTGCTCCAGGTCGTCCGGGATGAAGACGAAGCACTCCATCCCCGCCCCGGCCGCGTGTGCCGCGACCGAGTTCGCGAGGTTGCCGGTCGACGCGCAGGCGATCGCCTCGAATCCGAACTGGCGCGCCCGCGCAATCGCGACGGAGACCACGCGGTCCTTGAACGACCACGTCGGGTTCACGGTGTCGTTCTTGATCCACAACGTGTCGAGGCCGATCGCCTTCGCCAGGCGGTCGGCGCGCAGCAGCGGCGTGTAGCCGGTGCCGAGGTCGACCTTGTATTCAACGTCGCACGGCAGGAACGGTGCGTACCGCCAGATCGTGGACGGCCCCCGGCCGATCGAGTCGCGGCTGACGGCCTCTCGGATGCCGTCGAGGTCGTACGAAACCTCGAGCGGGCCGAAGCAGAACTCGCAGGAGAAGATGGGGTCGAGGGGATACTCCCGGCCGCATTCGCGGCAGCGGAGCGCTTTGGCAAAGGACATATGACGGATCCTCGGTAGGCAGGTGCTGGTGGTGTTCGAGGAGCCCGAAGTCCGCGCGACTGACGCGGCCTCGGGCTAACGCATCACCATGCGGCCCAGGGAGGGTCGTTCCAGCGAGGGAGTCGAGTGTGTCATAGCTCCGGCGCCTTCCGTTCATCTTCCCGAAGGCCGTGTGCCGTCCGGGCCGGAATTCGCACCGTGTCCGCCCGGGCGAGGGGGGTCGGTTGCGGCGGGCTCGCAGGGCCGGTGCCCTCCACCGCTCTGGATGAACCGCCGACCGTGGCCAGCGACTGGGATCGAGGCTAGGCGGCGGCTGTTCCCGCTGTCAATGAGTACTGCGGACTATGCGCCGGAACCCGGCCAACAGGATCGTCAGCCCTGCTGCGTCGGCGCCGCCGTCAGCCGGCGAAGGACCTCGAAGTACTCCGGGAACGTCTTCGAAACACACTCCGGATTCGCGATGCGGATGCCGGACGCCCGCAGGCCGGTGACCGCGAAGCTCATCGCAATGCGGTGGTCGTCGTAGGTCTGGATCTCGGCGGGCTGGGGTGTACCCGGATAGATGGTCACAGAGTCCCAGTCGCTCTCAACGCGCAGGCCCATCCGCCGCAACTCGGTCGCAGCCGCCACAGGGCGGTCGCTCTCCTCATAGTGGGTCTGTGCGATCCCGCGCACCGTCGTCGGACCGTCCGCGAACGGGGCGATCGCCATGAGCGAGGTCGCCACATCACCCATCTGCGTGAAATCGGCGTCGACCCCGCGCAGACGGGCGGGGCCCCGCACCTCGATCGAGTCTTCGACGATGCGCACCCGGCACCCCATACGCTCCAGCACCGCGAGGATGCCGAGGTCGCCCTGGGCCGACCGGCTCCCGAGTCGCGGCACGACCACGCGCCCGCCGGTCACCGCGGCTGCGGTGAAGAAGTACGACGCCGCCGAGGCGTCAGGCTCCACGGCGTACGCCCGCGCCTGATAACGCTGGCCGGAGGGGACACGGAACCAGCGGTCGCCGTCCCGTTCCGCCTGCACACCGAACTCCGCCATCGTCGACAGCGTCATGGTCACGTACGGCGACGAGACGAGTTCTCCCTCGACTTCGATCTCCACGTCCGCCGACGCGTGCGGCGCCGCCATCAGCAACGCGCTGAAGTACTGGCTGGAGATGTCTCCGCGCATGACCGCGCGGCCGCCGGCGATGCCTCGCGCATGGACCTCGACAGGCGGGCAACCATTGCCGTTCTGGGTTTCGACGTCCACACCAAGCTGCCGGAGGCCATCGATGAGCGGCTGGATCGGGCGCTTCCGCATCGCCTCTGACCCATCGACGATGAACGTCCCGTGGCCGAGGGCCACTGCGGCGGTGAGGAACCGGGCAGCGGTGCCCGCGTTCCCCACCATCAGCGTGGCGCCTGTGGAGGGGAACTGCCCATCGATCCCGGTGACCAGGAAGGTGTGCGCGTCATGGTCATCGATGCGGACGCCCATCGCTTCCAGCGCGGCGTGCATATACCGCGTGTCGTCGGAGGACAGCGCCTGCGTGATCTCGGAGCGCCCGTGCGCGAGGGCGGCGATCAGCAGAGCCCGGTTCGTGTAACTCTTCGACCCGGGCAACTCGACGACGGCGTCGAACGGCGCTGCGACTGGCTCGATCTCCACGACCATCGACGGGCTCCCACCTTCTGCCTCGACAGGCTACATCACCGTGGTGGCAGGCTCCGCCCCGGGCCGATGGGTCTCGCCCATGGTCAACGACGCCTCACCAGACGCAGGCCACGCACGGGTGTCCACGACTCGATCACCAGCTCGTCGCCGTCGACCCGCGTGAGCACCACCTCGGAAATCTCGATCCGGAACAAGTGGGATTCGTCCGGAGACGTGTCCTCGCCGTTCACCGCGCGCCAGAGGGCGGCGTCGCGCACCTCCGTCGCACGACCGGCGATCTTCGCATCACCCTGCTGGAGTTCGAGGTCGACCGTCCCACTGTGGATCGCGACCCGAGGGTCGCGCTGGAGGCCACGCACCTTCACGGCGCGGTCCATGCTTCCGAGCCAGACGTCGCCATGGGCGAACCGCACCTCGGTGCCGCTGATGCGCGGGGAGCCGTCGCGCCGGAGCGTCGCCATGGTCTTGTGCTTGTGCGCGTCGAACACGGTCTGGACGCGACCGGCGAAATCCGGCACCTGAGCCTCGACCTCACTCCAGTGCGTCACGGCGACCCTCCATTGATGCCCGCCGCAACCGCGCCCGGACGACCGCTGCCCGCACCGCCTCGACCTCCATCGGCGCCTGCGCGGCGATCTCGCCATCGACCTCGATGGCCGGTACCTCGAGGAGGTAGCGCCGCTCCAGATCAGGGTCACTCCCGATCTCGACTTCACGCAGCCGGAACGGGATCGAGCGGCGGAGCGCCAGCAGCAGATGCCGGGCTACCTGGCAAAGGTGGCAGTCCGTCCCGACATACAGGACGACCTCCACCTCGTCGGCGGGGCCCGAGGCCACTCGCTACGCCTTGCGCACGCGCACGCGGCCCGGTGGCAGCGGCGGCGTCACGGGACGGCGCTCGCCTCGACGCCACAGCACGAGGCCGGTCGGGATCATCGCGAGCGCCCCGAACAGGGACACCATCTGCGGCCAAGTGATCTGGAAGATGAACGTCTCCGCTGAGTCCACGCGCAGGTAGGAGACGAAGAAGCGCATCACCGCATACGACGCAAAGAAGAACGTGAACGTGACGCCGTGGCGATAGCGCAGGGGCCCCGCCTTCAGCCACAGCATCGCGCCAAGAATGACGACGTCGCCCAGCATTTCGTAGGTGGTGGCGGGATGGTGTGCCCCAACCAGCAGCGAGTGGGCAAACGCCGGCGAATCAGGGTCGGTGTAGATCACCCCCCAAGGGAGACTCGTCGCCTTGGCCAGGTGCTCACCGTTGATCACGTCGCCGAGGCGCCCGATCGCCATACCGAGGATCAGACCGGCCCCCCCGATATCAAGGCCCAGCGGGATGTCGTAGTGCTTCCACCAGGCGAACAGCAGTGGCCCGGCCACCCCACCGATCACCGCGCCCCAGATGGAGATCCCGCCCTCGGTCAGCGCGAGAATCTGGAGCGGCGCCTCGCTGTAGAACGACCAATGTTCCGCAACGAACAACAACCGCGCCCCCATGATGCCGCTGGGGATACCGATCAAGGCGAGCGTGTATGCGTCATCTTCGTTGTACCCGTGACGGCGGCCCAGCCAGAGCGCGATCTGTACTCCCGCGAGGATCCCAACCGCTGTGAACAGCCCGTGCCACGTCAGCATCAACCCGCCGATGGTCACGATGCGGGGGTCGAACGGGATTTCGATGGCGAGAACGGGCACGGGCACGCTCCTCGGTCAGCAGTGGTATCTCTACGGTAGCGCCTGCCCGGCTAGCGAGGCGCAAAGAGCCGCTCGTACAGCGCGCGTACCGTCGCCGACGGCAGCCCGCTCCCGAGGAACGATTCGCCCACGCGCACTTCGAAGTGGAGGTGCAGTTCGGTGTTGGGCGCGGTAATCGACTCCGGTGTGCCGGACTCACCGACCCCGCCGAGTGCCGTCCCCGCCTTTACCGTGACACCGACCTTGATTGCGGGGTCGATCGAATTCAGGTGGCAGTAGCGGGTGACCACGCCACCACCGTGGTCGACCCACACCTGCCGGCCCCGGTAGATATCGAGTGTGACCGGGTCGGAGAACCCCTGGGCCTTCGTCTTCGCGTCCAGTTCGGTGATCTGCTGCAGCGTGATCTCCGTGTAGTCGAGGTCGGCCCGGATCACCGTGCCCGCCGCAACAGCGATGATCGGTGTGCCGCGTTTCACCTCGGCGCACGCGAGGCCCGGGTAGAAGTCGAGGCCCTCGTGGAACCCGTTGCGGTAGGTGCGGGGCGCGTTCGGCATCAACTGGTCGCCCCGGGGCATGCAGGCGCCGGTGATCGGGTAGATAAAGCCGACCGGCCCCGGGGGCAGGGCCGCCGTGCCGGTCGCGATGACGGGCGGCGCAACTGTGGGTGTCGCGCTGGGCCGCGGCGTGCCCTCGGGCGCCGTCGCCGTCGGGATCGGGGTCGACGGCTTCTCATCGCCGCCGCACGCAAGCAACAGCAGTCCACCCGCCCCAAATGCGCCCCGCATGAGGAAGGTGCGCCGCGAGAGGGGCCGGTGCAGGATCGTGTCGTCCATTACTTCACCACCGGTTCGAACTTCGGCGACCGCCGCCGCGCGACCGCCGCCGAGGCGGCGTGGGCGCGCTCCGCGTACGGCGCAGGACGTGGCTCTATAAGTGCCTGGGACGATCCTTCGCCATAGCGGTGGCGGAGCGCCGCCGCGATCAGCCAGTCGAGGAGGGCCGGGTTCTTCGGCAGCAACGACCCGTGCAGATAGGTCCCGACGGCGTTCTGGAAGATCGCGCCCTCCGTACCATCCTCGCCGTTGTTGCCGCGGCCGTATTCCACCCGGGCGAACGGCCGGCCGCCCGGCCCGAGGTAGGTCCGGCCACCGTGGTTTTCGAAGCCCACGACTTCCCCGACGCCCTCGATCTCCACGTTCGCAAGGATGTCGCCGATGCAGCGCGCCGCGCCGGGTCCCGGGGCGATTGTGGTGACGTCAAACACACCGGCGCCCGGAAGCTCGGTCCCGGACGCGTCGCGGTACCAGCGACCGAACAGCTGGAACCCTCCGCACACGGCCAGCATCGCCGTGCCCGCCGCGGCCCACGCGCGCAGCACCGGGCCTCGCACCGCCAGTTCGTCCGCCACCCGCCGCTGCTCGCGGTCCTGGCCTCCACCGATGAGGACGAGGTCGGCGTCCTCGGGCAACGGGTCGCCGAGGCTGACCGACTGCACCTCGACACCCACGCCGTGCTCCGCTGCGCGTGCCTCGAGCGCGATCAGGTTTCCGCGGTCGGCGTAGACGTTCATCACGTCGTCGTACAGCGTGACCACGCGGATCGTGCGCTCTGGTGGCGCCGGCGTCATCGCTCGGCCTTTTCCCAGTAGGCGCCCACGCCCGCCCGACGCGCGAGCGCCTCCCGCACATCGATCATCGCCGTGTACGTGGCGACCACGTCCAGTCGAGCCCCGGGCGGCATCCGGCGCAGTGCATCGTCCAGCGCCGCCTCTGTGTCCGGCACCACCGCCGCCGGGTCGACACCGGCGAGGTGCCAGCGCAATGCGAAGTCGTCCGCGCGACCACCTGAACACGTCACCGTCATCGGGCGCCCCGCCAGGACCTCGATGTCGGCATCGTAGATCCAGGAGACGTCCTGGCCGTCCTGCACGCCATCGTTGAGCATCGCGAGAAGGTGGATCGGTTCTCTTTCAGGTGACCCCGCGATCAGCGCGCGCAACAACTCGTTCAGGCCGGCGGGATTCTTCGCCAGTAGCACGCGCACTGTGCGTCCTTCGACCTCGAACCGCTCCTGCCGACCGAACGCCGGACCCGCCTCGGCGAGGGCGCGCGCGATCGTCGTCGCCGGGACTCCCAGGGCGTATGAGGCGGCGGTCGCCGCCAGTGCGTTGTAGACGGAATAGAGTCCCGCCATCGGAATCTCGAGGGTCACCACGGCCCCGTCGATGTCAACCTCTACACGCGATCCGTCCGGACTGAGCTTCACCCGCCGCGCTGAGACAAACGCGCGTGGACGCCGATCGCCGCATGAGGAGCATCGCCAGATGCCCACGTGCCCCATGTAGATCGCTTCGTACGCAAAGCGGCCGCCGCACCGGCAGAACCGCGCGTCGGAGGCATGCTCCGCCTCTGCCAGCCGCGCCTCTGGATCGTCGATGCCGAACATCAGGACCCGCGCGCGTGTGCCCGCCGCGAGCTGTGCGATCGACGGGTCGTCCGCATTCAGCACGAGCGTGCAGTCCGGACCCGCCGACGCGAGCATCCCACCCCACCCCTCGCCGACGGAGTCCACCTCGCCGTACCGGTCGAGTTGGTCGCGAAACAGGTTGAGGAATACCGCGACGCGCGGAGAGAGTCGCGAGAACAACCGCGCCAGCACCGCCTCGTCCACCTCGAAGACACCAACGCGCGAAGGCGCATCGGCAATCCGGCCGTCCGCTTCGGCGTCCTCCACGTATGCGGCGACGAGACCTCGCTCCAGGTTGGACCCGGACGGGTTGGTGAGAGGCTGGACACCGTGCGCGCGGAAGATGGCCGCGATCAAGTGTGTCGTCGTTGTCTTGCCGTTTGTACCGGTGACCGTGACGACGCCCTGGCCGGCCTGCTGGGCCAATCGCTCAAGGAGGCGTGGTGCGAGCACTCCGGCCACGAGCCCTGGCAGCGCTGTGCCGCCGCCACGTCCCAGCTGTCGCGCAGCCGTCCCGGCCGCCCGGCCGAGGATCAGCGCGGCGCGCTCGCGGACAGAGGGCCTGGCTGTCGCAGCGACCATATGTCTAGTGTCGCACGGTCCCGCGCGGAGGGCTCCCGGCCGGTGAGATCGAGGAGGCTCCCCACGCCTGGGCCGGACTTCTGGCGCCCGGCTACTTCTGGCGCCACAGCAGCCGGTCAGCGGCCTCAATCCGCTCCACCCGACCCTCGTCTTCAAGCAGCCGGAGGTGCGCCAGCGTCTCGCCCAGCGCAGACCGCTTCATGAAGATATTGAAGTCGTCGAATGGGCCCGTGTTCCAGTGGACCTTCTGGCTGATGACCGCGCCGGAAGCCTCCCCCGGCCCAATCGCCTTACGCACTTCGGTCAGCCGCTCGTCGTGATGATGGAGCACGATGCTGCAGCGCGACTTCAGGTCGGCGATCGTGAACTCGTGCGCAGGCAGCGCACAGCGCGTGTCAAAGGAAGCGACCTTCTTCAGCGACTCGCGGAAGTCGGAGAGCGGGCTGCTCCCCTCCTGGTCCGCATGCAGCGAGACGTTCGGGCTGATGTGGGGCAATACGTGGTCGCCGGTGAACATCAGCCGGTGGTTCGGTTCGTACATGCACATGTGCCCCGGGGTATGGCCGGGCGTCCAGACGGCACGCAACTTCCAGCCGTCGAACTCCACGACCTCACCGTCCTGCAGCTTCACGTCCGGCTCCACCCAGCGCATGCCGCCTCCCGGCCCACCGCCGCGAGGCCCGCCCGCCGGCTTCTCGGGCGCGGGTTGGCCTGGCTTCACCGCCGGCGAGGTCGGCGCGAGCGCGCCCGCCTCATGCGCCGCGTCGATGTCCTCCTGCGGGATGCCGTGCCGCACGAGCCACGCGTCCGAGAGGCGCGTCCATGACTCATTGTCAAGCCAGCGCGCCTGGATCCACTGCCATTCGCGCTCCAGCATGATCACCTGGCAGTCCGGCGCCTGGTCTTTGATCCACGCTGCCATGCCGATGTGGTCCGGGTGCGCGTGCGAGATGAACAGCCGCCGGATGTCCTTCGGCGCGTAGCCGAGGATCGCCAGCTCCTTCGTCATCGCCTCGATCGCCTGCGGCGTACCGAACCCCGCGTCGAAGAGCGTGACGCCGTCCCCGCCGGTGAAGGCGTACGGCATCATGTAGGGCAACGCAGGCCCAGCCATGGGCGTCTTCAACTGGTGCAGGCCAGGCACGATCTCCATCGGGGCGATCCTCTCGCTCCGGGT
>Ga0194132_10002008_pt1 | contig 39563 bp, 31 predicted proteins | sample TA2KigOf80mmetaG_FD_148612 | JGI IMG/M metagenome (GOLD analysis project Ga0194132, IMG submission 148612) | Freshwater microbial communities from Lake Tanganyika, Tanzania - TA2015054 Kigoma Offshore 80m | ecosystem: Environmental > Aquatic > Freshwater > Lake | place: Tanzania: Lake...
GAGAGAAGCTGGGGACCTGGGGAAGCTGGAAGCAACTCCCGACGGAGAAGGGGCAAGCTGTCCATGAAAGATTCCTTGGCCAGCCGCCGAGGTTGAAGTTTGTTCTTGACATGCCCTTTCATAGAACAAGGCGCTCCTAAATCATTCTCAATAACACTATAAACTTAACGGCGTTTGATCTAATGACAACAGTGTTGAAATATTGTTTGGTCCTGCCTGTTTGCTGTCAAGTGAAAAACTCAGTGTGCGCGGCACGTAGCCGTCACACGTCGATCATGGGCAACACCAGAGGAAGCACAATCGAGCGCGCGACAGCGCCTGATGCTTCAACAGGACCGATTCAACGCACTCTGCGCACTCGGTTCTCATTCGCCGTGTTCAAGGCAAGACTTTAGAGCACGACCCCAGGTTTGGGGCGCACGGCAGCCACGAGCCCAGCCGAAACGACAAAGCACGAAGAAAGCAACCATACCACTTCTCGGTGCGAGAATCCCTGGGTCAACAAGAAACCGGTTACCGCAGGTCCGAGAAAAGAGCCAATGCTATTGATGGAGTTGATGAAACCTACCGAGGCGGCCGCAGCGGATTCGCCAAGTATCAGACCGGGAATGACCCAGAGCGAAACACCCCAGGAGAATGCCGCGGCACCGGTCAGGCAGAGCAATGCCAGCACCAGAGGAAATGGCAGGCCCGGAATTGCGCTCAACACGAAGAACACAGCGGCTAGAACCATCGGAACGATGGTGTGGAGTTTCCGCTTGCCGGTGCGGTCCGAGGAGCGCGCAACCAGGGGAATCGAGATCATTGCCAGACCGAAGGGAAGCGCCGAACAAATCGTCGAAAGCGTCACTGAAAGCCCGGAGGCGTCGCGAATCGTCGTAGGCAGCCAAAGCAGATAGGCAAACATGGAAAAATTGCAAAGTGCGCAAGCCAGGGCTAAGAACAGGATGTTTCGCTGTTTGAGGCCTTGCAGCACCGTCATGTGGCCTGACTTGTGCAGTTCCTGGCGTTCAGACGCCAGCCGGGCTGCAATCCAGTCTCGCTCTTCAGGCTCCAGCCACTTCGCTTGGTGAGGGCGGTCCGTCAGAAAAAAGGCTGTGACGATTCCCAAGAAAACGGCCGGCAGTCCTTCAAGGACGAACATCCAGCGCCATCCTGCCCAACCAAGCCAGTCCAATTGCAGAATCAGGGCTGAAATCGGTGCTCCAATAACAATCGCCGCCGGCGCAGCCATGGTGAAGCCCGCCATCGCGCGCGAACGGTCCTCCTTCGCAAACCAATGGGCTAAGTAGACGACGATTCCAGGGAAAAAGCCGCCCTCGGCAACGCCTAGGAGGCAACGAGCGATGTAGAACTGATTCGCCGTGTGTACGAAGCCCACCAGGACTGTACACAGGCCCCACGAAATCATGATGCGCGCCATCCAGATGCGCGCACTCCATTTCTCCACGATGAGAGCTCCCGGAATCTCCAGCAAGATGTATCCGAGATAGAAGATGCCCGCCCCAAAACCAAAGACGGCCTCGGAGAATCCCAAATCGGCCGACATGGGCAGCTTCGCAAAAGCCACGTTGGCCCGGTCGAGATAACTGATGATGTACAACACGAAGAGAAAAGGTAACAGTCGTCTGAAGATCTTTCGCCGTGTGCAACCAGCCACCGATGCGTCGATCGCCTTCGAGGACAGGATGGAGACGGCTTGGTCGGACATGAGTCAGCTCCCTTTCAATTGAGTTTGGAGGCCAGCGGGTGCGGGCATACAGGCAGCCGGGTAGCCTTGGAATATACCTGAACCCACCGATCGCGGCCGCAGGAGCCACGGTGGGTAGGCCGCCCTGTTCGCCGTTTCCGCGACAAGTCGTCAGCCCGGCAGCTGGTAAGCCGGGGCGGGAATCCAGCGCCCGGATTCCTGGCTCACGTGGCGTGTGGCCGCGTTGAGCGAGCGTTGCTGGCAAACCCGATCGCTCGTGCCCTCAACCAAGTTTCAGGACGCGTCTCAGAACATCGCCAGCCCGCCGCAGATGTTGAACGCCTGGCCTGTAATTCCCGAAGACCCTTCCCCGGCCAGCAATACAGCCATGGGCACAATCTCTTCTGGCTCCAGCCGCCTGCCGATCGGTGTGATCCTGGACTCCAGTTCTTGCAGTGTGATGCCCAGGCGCTGCGCGTCGTGACGAATCCGTTGATCGTTCATGGCACTGCGCACGGGGCCTGGGCAGATGGCATTGACCGTAATGCCCGAGCTGGCGACCTCGGTTGCCAGCGCCCGCGTCAAACCAAGCAGCCCGTGCTTCGAAGCGCTGTAAGCCGCGCCATGGACCAATCCGATCTTGCCGGCGACGGAGGCGATGTTGATGATTCTTCCGCGGCGCTTTTCGAGGAAGATCGGAAGGACGGCTTTGGACAGAAGGTACGGGGCTGTGAGGTTCAATTGAAGGGTCAAGTTCCAGTAGTCGTCATCGAATTCCTTCACTGGGCGCGGGCTTTGGGCAGTTCCAATGCCGGCGTTATTGACCAGGATATCCAGTCCACCCAGCGTCTCCACCACCGCAGCGACCAGCCTGGCGGGAACGTTGGCGTCCGTCAGATCGGCCGGGAAAGCGACCGCTTGTCCTCCAAAGGCCTTGACTTCCGTGACGACAGAGTCGAGCTCCTCGCGCGTCCGCGACGCGGCTGCGATCGAGGCTCCTTCCTTTGCGTATCCCAGCGCGATAGCCCGGCCGATCCCTCGGCCAGCACCGGTGATCAGAGCGACTTTGCCTTCCAGCTGGCGGTTCGTCATCGATTCCCTCTCCCGTTCTCCTTCACTTCCACGCGGATTAGACGGATGGTGGGGTTTCCGATGTTGTTCACCGAGTGGGTCTCCGGACCCGTCCAGAAGACCTGCTGGGCTGCGCTTCTGCCCTCGGTGAGCGCTCCACTGAAGCCGAGTTCCTGCAGAGAGCCATCGGGCAGTCTGAAAGCGAGCCTTTCCACCCTGCAAGACGACGATCACGCTTTGCCGATGCCGGTGCATCGGTTCGAACTGGCCCGGAGCCACTTGAACGTCCAGCACTCGAACGCGATCATTTTCGACGAGCAGCCGATGAAACCCAGGTGCCGCAACCAGCGGATCGAGCGGGTCGGGCGTTTTCTCGCGATGAGCCGCAGGCTTGGCTCCAACCGAACCGGCGGTCTCTGGCCCCTTGAGCTCGACCACAATTCCCGAGAATCGGGTTTTGCTGACGTTCACCGGCTCGTGTGGGTCGCTGCTGGCGGTGAAACTGACAACCGCGTTCTGGCTCGCCTTCGTGGGAACCTCTTCGTTGGGAGCTCAACCCGCTGCTGGGGTGCTGAAGAACCAGCGCCCCACCGCTCCAAGACAATAGCTCACCGCGTACGTTCTGGGGCAGCCGCCTCCCGCGCGACGCTGGCACCGAAGACCGGTTGCGTCAATGCTCCTGGCTGAGCCCGAGACTGGCCTGAACCACACGTTGAGTGCATTTCAGCGCGCGCTCAGCCACCAGATGTAGATCGGCAGCGTAGTCTGCGCTTTTGATGCACTCCACATGCCAGTAGCCGTCAAAGCCCTTGCGCGCCAGGATTTGAACGAAGTCTTTCAGAGGCAATTCGCCTTCGCCCGGCATGAGCCGGTTCAGCTCGAGCGCAGGATCACTCAGGTCCGCCGGTGCATCTGCCAGGTGGACGACCTGCACTTTCTCCAGGGGAAAACCCTCCAGGTCTGCCAGGGTCGAGGATCCGGCAAACAGGTGGTAGCTGTCGATGGCCACGCCACCGTTTCTTGCGCCAGCCATTTCGAGCAGCTCGAGAACGGCCTGGAGGTGGCTGACTTGTGCAGACACGCCAACGAACTCGAGCGCCAGCGTCATGCCTTTGTGTTCAGCGTACTGGCAGAGTTCACGAAACCGGGCAGCCGCCTGGCGCAGGTCGCCTCGGTCGAAAGGTCCCAACAGGTAGGCTCCCTGGCAGCCTGCTTGGGAAGCGAGGTCGAGCGACGACTTCGCTAGAGCCATTGCTCTCTTCAAGGTGTCTCCGTCCGAGAAGGCCCAACCCTCCGCGACGAAGCCATATGCTGTCAACGGAAGGGCAAGACTGGAAGAAACCGTCCGAAGCTGGGCCAAATCGCCCCGCTCCTGGTAGTAGGCAACCAGGTCCCACCAGCTCGTACCCACTCCGTCATAGCCCAGCGACTTCACCAGGCGCATTTTGCCTTCAAGTGGACTACTGGTGGCTGTCAGGCCGTTCATGATCCAAGGGTAGTACCAACCGATGACCCGGTGATCCAGGATCGAGTACTTAGGCTTCGTCATGCGTTCCGTCCCCATAGGCTACAGTCTTGAAGTGCAATCCTCTTCCCGCAGGCGCCACGACGAAGAGAGGTCGCTCTCACCCTCTTTGCCGATCGGACGAAAAATCTTCCTGGCTCAGATCAGGAGTATGTCCTTTCAAGGTCCATCCGCCGTCAACTTGGAGAATCTGTCCAGTCACATAAGCTGCGCGGTCAGAGGCCAGAAATGCGACCGCTCCGACCATGTCCTCCGGCTGGGCAACTCGCTTCATGGGGACGACGCGTCCCCAGTTCTGGTCGTAGTGCGGATCGTACTGCTGATTTCTCTCCGTGCTGGTCGGCGCCGGCGAGATGCAGTTGACACGAACCACGGGCGCCAGCTCAAGTGCGAGCTGGCGCGTCAAGGCCTCGATGCCCCCTTTCGACATGGTATAAGCCGAATGGAATGGCACCATGAGTCTCGCCGCGCACGAGCTGACGTTGACGATCGCACCACTTCCGGAACGCTTCATCTGTCGAACGGCGGAAGCGGAAGCGAAGAATGTCCCTTTAAGATTCGTATTGACCACATCGAACCAGTCCTCTTCGGTGACTTCTTCGAAGGGACCGAAGCGCGTGCGGGCTGCATTGTTGACGAGCACATCGATTCTCCCGTGTGCACGCGCCACCTGCGAGATCATTTCTTCCACTTGCTCTCGCTCGCCAATATCAGCCTGGACCATCAGCGCCGAGTTCCCCATCGCCTCGATTGCCCGGCAGGTCGCTTCCGCGCCTGTCCTGTCGGTCTTGTAGTTGATCGCAACCAAAGCCCCTTCCCGAGCTAAACCGACAGCCAAGGCTTTGCCGATTCCCTTGCTGGCTCCGGTCACGAGAGCCACTTTGCCTTTCAACAACATTCCTCAACCTCCCGACGTCGAGTGGTGCAGTAGTTTGCAACGTTGTTCGACCAGGATGCCTGGATGCCGGCTTTCGCGAGGATCACCGCAGCTACTCGTTCTCGGGAACATCAACCCAGGAACGTCATGCCCGCGAAAGCGGGCATCCAGCAATTCCGCTGCACGCAGAGCCGGCGTGCGGCAGACCGAAGCGATGCGTGCGCGCAGCAACTTTCGGCATCTGAATTCGCTTCACCTCTCCCCAGCTTAGCGCACGGCAATCGCCTTGGTACGCTTCAGTTCTACGGTCCGATAGCCTCCGGTCGACCTGAAGTGGAGGCAGAGCCCTGCAAACACGACAGCCAGAACGGCCGGCACCAGGGAGATCCAGCGATAGGTCATCACTGCTGAATAGGTTCGGGCATCATGGACAGTCTGTTTTTCCAACGAGTCGGAGAGGCTCAAGACTTTTCTGTCATCGATTTCCTGTCTTCCGTCTTTCAGCACTTTCTGAACTGTGGCAGGAGATCGTTCTCCGATCCGGACAAGCGCGTAATGGTCTTGCATCATCCCCATGATGGGAACCATCAGGAATCCGGCGGACACGATGCCTGCCCCGCCCATCAGGCCGAGTGCGAATGCGCCTCCCTCAGGGAACCGCTCAGAGGTGATGCCCAGCATGCAAGGCCAGAAAAACGTCTTGCCGACGCCGAACAGCGTTGCTGCAGCAAATACGACGGCGGCGGAAGTCGCATGGCTCAGCCAGAAAAGCCCCAGCGCCGCCAGGATCGACGAGAACGTCAACAAGCCGATCGGCGACATCCATCGGACCAGGATGCCTGAAAAGAATTGCCTGAGCACGAACATGAGGCCTGCGGTGTACACAAGAACCAGGACGCCTTGAATTCCGACCAGGTTCTGAAGCAGGTTTCCGATCCAGTTGTCGGGACCCAGCTCCGTCGCCGTGGTCAGGAACATGAGGAAAAGCAGAAGAAGAAAGACCGGCCTTCGCAACACAGCAAACGTCTGCTTCGAACCGATGCCGGCCGCCACGCTCTCGGTCTTCGGGAAGGCTTGCCCGAAGAGCAGAAATCCGTAAGCCAATATGGGTGGCAGCACAAACCCCATCTTCAGCTTCCAGCCAAGGCTGATCGAAGCGGCTGCGGCTGCAGGCCCATCTAAGTTCAGGAGCCGCGTCAAACCGTAGGCCAGAAGCCCTCCGCCAATCAGACCGATCGGCCACCAGGCATGCAGGATGTTGAGTCGCCTCGTTCGATCGTGCGGATACAGTGCCACAGCCAGAGGATTGGTCACCGCTTCAATCGTTCCTTGCGCCAGGCCCATCAGCAGGGTCCCGAAGAACAACGTCCAGAACTCGCCCGCCAGCAGCGTCAACCCTACTCCACCGACATGCCCAAAGAAGGCGAACGCCATCAACCGGCCCATGCCCAGTTTGTCGATCAGGATTCCTCCCAGCACAATCGTGATCGCAAATCCCCACAAACCGGAGCCCGCAATCTGGCCGATTTCCGTGTCCGTCAGCCCGAGGTCGGCCTTGAGCGCTGGAATAATGTCGGCGCGCACAGAAAAAGCCAAAGCCGTCGCCGCGATCGCCAGACAACTTGCACTGAACAAGCGGGAAGCATTCATCGAGAATGACCTCGGCGCACTTCGTCGCAATCGGTTGCTACTTCTTCTTGACAGGGTCGACTGCGTTGGAGGATTTGCTGGTCTTGCGCGGGCGATCTTTTAGCTCGATAGCGAAAGCGCGGATTTCCGTATTCCCCACGTTTTCCGAAGCGTGAGTAATCGGCTCGGTCCACGACCAGGCACTAGCCTGGCCGTCTGCGAGGCGGGCTTCACCGTCAGCCCCCAGGAATTTCCCTTTGAAATCGGACAGGGTCAGTGTGAGGTGGGCGGGATGGGAATGCAGCGGCAACTTCTCGCCCGGCTTCATGCGAACTTCCAGCACGCGAAGCCGGTCATTCTCAAACACGACCTTGACATTCTTCGGCGCGACTTTTGCCGGATCCTGGCCAAGAACTTGCCCGCAAGCAAACAGTGGCCCCAGCAGAGCGAACGCTCCAAATCTAAGCCTACGCGATTGATGTTTCATAATCGTTCTCCCTCGCTGCCCTGCGCGAACCGGCGAGCCTTTGACCAGTGCCAGCAGCCAGGTTGCACGCGCGAGCTTCAGTTCAGTTTCAAACTTGAGGCCTCAGGTCACTGCCAGGTCGCTCCGCCGCCCATTCCCGCGGCTTGTTACTGCCTCGGGGCGGGAAGGCGGTTTGTCCTTAGGAGCTGCTGCCCTGGCTCGCGAGCGACTCGCTCGAGCTCGAGAGCCAGCGCCACGGAAAACGGCTCGATATAGGGCAACGACAACAGATAGGCAATCAAGTTCTCCATATCGCGAGGCGCCAGGTCGTAGGCCGGCATCATGGTCTCCGCCAGATGCTGTTCCGGGTGCCGGATCTGTGCTTCGATCCATTCTCGCGTTCGACGCTTGCTGAGGCCGTTGAGCGCAGGCCCCACCTTCATCCCTTCTCTATTGGCAGTATGGCAATTGCTGCACTGATGAACCTGATAGAGGATCGCTCCCTGCACGACATTGTCAGGTGCAGACTCCAATGCTTGAGCGTTTTTGGGCGTGAGCTTCAAGAGAAAAGCCCCCAGGGCCCCCAGCTGCCCGTCGCTCAACTGAATAGGCGGCATTGAAGTGCCCGGAACTAATGAGGAAGGGTTCTTGAAGTGTTCGATCATCCAAGCGCCTGAGCGGCGAATCGCCGTCGTCGTCAAGTTGGGCCCGACTTTGGGCTCGCCTGCCGCCAGGTTGTGGCACGTATTACACTTTTCCTCGCGATAAAACCCGATGCCGGCCAGCTCGACCGACGAGAGCTGCTGCCAGTCAAGAACTGTGCTCTCCTGGGCTTCGGGCAGCGCTTGGGACGGAGGTGCAGTAACAAGTGCCGTCACGGTCAGCCCAGTCCATCCGATTGCCGCCAGGACGACTACCCCGATCGCTACGGTCCGCTGTGTCAGGCGCCGAATCTCGCCACGATCGAAAAAAGGGACCAACAAAAGCGCCAGCACGGCGAGCCCAGGAAGGATGACGCTGCCGACAATTTCCAGCGGTCCCTCGAAGACTTTCAGCATTTGAAACAGGAACAGGAAGTACCAGTCCGGCCTCGGGATGTACGCCGTGTCCGTGGGATCCGCCAAGTTCTCCAACGGAACTTTGGCGGCAATCGCCAGAATCAGCAGCACAACGAAAGCGGCGAAAATCGCCACGGTGTCTTTGAACACTTGCTCCGGATAAAACTTTTTCGTTGCGCTCCCATCCAGAGGACCAGGAGCCACGCCATGTTTTCGAACGAGGTAGACATGCAGCACGATCAAGAGCGTGGTGAGCGCGGGTAGCAAGAGCACATGCAACGAGAAGAAGCGCGCGAACGTCACGACGCCGATGCTGCCGTCGCCGCCCAACAACCGGGTCAGGTAGGGCCCCACCAGCGGTGCTTTTCCCGCAATCTGAGTCGCAACTACCGTTCCCCAATATGCCCGGTTATCCCAAGGCAAGAGGTAGCCCGTCAATCCGAATCCCAGCGTCAGCAGCAACAATGTGACGCCCACCATCCAGGTCGCCTCACGAGGACGCTTGTAGGCGCCGTAGACGAACACCTGCGTCATGTGGAGGACGACCACAACAATCATCAGACTGGCGCCCCAGTGGTGGAAACCTCGAATCAGGGCTCCAGCGGTCAGTTCGTTTACGATGTATTTGAGGCTGTTGTAAGCTTCGCCGGGAGTCGGGGCATAGTTAAATGCCAAGAGCAAGCCGGTAAAGGCTTGGAGGAGAAATAGGAACAAAGCGACACTGCCAAGCACCTGATGCCAGCCACTCGAGGCTGGAATATCTTCGTAAAGGAAGTCCTTTATGGCGCTTTCCAGGCCTGTTCGGTTTTCGATCCAATCGATGAGTCGCGCCTTGAAGTCTCTGGCAGACAACGCTCCCCCCATTCATCGGGTTCCGTCAAAGTTGTGAGTCCCTGAACCCTCTTTCAGGGCCGGACTGCTGAACAGCAGCGCGAGCCGAACCGGTAGCCCCCATTCTCCAGGTCCCGGCCTCGACCCAAGAACTCACGACACTTTGATAGGATCCTGCGCTCGGTGCTATTCAATCTTGACAATTTTGGATTTGCCGCCTTCATCGCTAACGGTCACTTTGACGCGGAGATCTTTTTCCTTCTGCGAAATCTCCAGCCAGCTCTCGGCAAGCTTCTTTTCCTCTGCATCCAACCGCAGCACTTCTTCCCCGGCCAACACACCGTATCCAGATTCTCTCCCACAAGCCAGCACACAGGCTCGCGAGTGGTCGGCAAGCTTGTCGGGCTGGGACTCGCGGTAATAGGTCAAACACTTCAGATCGACGAGGAATCCTTCGACTGTGCGTGTGTCAGCCCGCGCCAGCAGGCTCGCTCCAGCAACCAGCAGTGAAGCTATTGAAATAGATCGCATGAGGACCTCCTGTCCAGCTGGGTTCCCGCGAGACTGTAGCGACACGACAGTGGAATCGACTCGCGATCGGGTGAGCGCTGGCTCTTCTCTCCAAGCCCTCAGGGCGAGCGCGCGATCAGCGCCGCGGCGTTGCTCTATGGACAACTCAGTTGCGAGAGAGCCATTATTCTTTCCGGTCTAGTGGCTGTCAAGCAGATCTTTCCCGCTGTTCCTGCTGGGTTGCCCATTCCCAGAAGTCGCTTTGACGCCAGCTATACCTTGGCCGAAATCCGAGCAAATGGGTCGCTCTTTGATGGGAAACCAATGAAGCGTAGCCCTCGATAGGGGCTCGCGAGGCAACATTGGGATAGTGGTTGGCGATCAGGATGGGGTTTGCTACCAGGGAACACGTGTCGTCTCCGTTAATGCAGAAGACTTCGTGGAGGAGTTGCTGGTCTTCGACAGCCAACCGGAAGGCCTGCGCCGCGTCTCTTGCATCCGTCACGGCCCACAAGTTGTTGCGTGGCGACGGGGGTCCCGGGACCGGCCAATGCTGCTCTCCGTCGCGAATGGTTCGGAGATAGCGCTGCGTCCACAGTTGTTCGATCGTCAACCCTCGGGCCCAGCCCGATTGTACCGACTGGCTGGCGCCTTCACGATCGAGATACCAATTGTGGTTGATTCGCAAACAGAGAGTCCGAATTCCATAGGCTTGCGAGTAGCTCTTGCATGCCAGCTCGGCCAGAAGTTTGCTCAGACCGTACTCGTCCTGTGGCTCGCACGGATGCTGCTCGTCCACAGGGAAGTACTGCGGAACCATGGGCGACTTCTGAAAAGTAAACCCCAGGACGGCCGCAGACGATGCGAAAACGACCTTTCCAATGCCTGCCTGCCGGGCTGCCTCTAGGACGTTGATAGTCCCCCCAGATTGACCGCGACGGTTTGTTGAGGACTCGCTCTGTTAGGGCCTGGTACGGCAGCCAAATGAATGATCGCTTCCTGTGCGACACAGGCCCGAAGCAGACCATCAAAATCGGCCACGTCTCCCAGGCAAACATTTCCGATTGGTTTGGCAGGAGGTGTACGGCAGTAGCAGATCACCTGATGTCCCGCCGCGATCAGGTCGCGGAGGATGTAACCTCCTAGCGTTCCGCTGCCGCCTGTAACAAGGATCCGCATGTCGATTTCAATACGCCGGGAGATCAGCCCGGCCAGCGGTGAAATCCCGCGCCGTTCCCCATGATGTCCAAACTCTAGCGAGCAGCTTCACAGCGCCGAGCGGCTCTCTCCGTTCGATCCCCGCGAAGCCCGCCCCAAGCGAAAGCGCCGGGCGTCAACCCAGCTCCCCGTTTGGAGATTGCCGCTCTCGCTGGAATGACGGCAATATGAACTTCGTCGCCACCAAGTAGGACTAGAATCTCTGAATTCTGGCCCTGGGGGTAAAACCGCTCGGCTGCTCTCCATGAATCCACCACTGTCGTGGCGCGCGACGGACGAGCTACCGGGCGTAGACGGGCTCCTGGCCGGCTTTCCATTTGATGTTGCAACCGAGGCTGGGACGCTGAACGCTTGAGACCGGCTTGCCAGCCAGGACAGCTTCGAGTGCGGCGCGGAGGTCGCGGCCGGTCACTGGAATGTCGTTGCCGGGACGGCTGTCGTCGAGCTGGCCTCGATAGACCAGCTTTCGGTCTCGATCGAAAAGGAAGAAGTCCGGAGTGCAGGCAGCGGAGTAGGCTTTGGCCGTCGTCTGGCTTTCATCGTAACAAATCGAGTAGGCGAACTCGGCGGCCATTTCCTTAAGCTTTACAGGGCTATCTTCAGGGTAGTTGACGGCGTCGTTCGCGCAAACAGCCACGATTCCCAACGAAGTACCCGCGAAATCCCGACCCAGTTTTGCCAGTTCATGTTTGACATGCTGTACATAGGGACAATGGCGGCTAAGGAAAATAACCAGGAGAGCCGTCTTTTCGCGAAAGGACCCGAGACTGACCGATTGCCCGGTCACAACGTCTGGCAAGGAGAAAGCCGCGGCTTCGGTACCCAAGGGCAACATCGTCGACGGAGTGAGTGCCATAATCTTACCTCCCGATCGCAGAATGCGATGGCTTCACTTTGCCGGGATCTTTCGATGTTCGAGTTTGCTGCAGATACGGCGACAGGTTGCGCTCAGCAGGCCGACATCGTGCCCGATGGCGACAAACTGAAACCCTTCGCCGAATCGCCGGTTAGCTTCGTCGGCGTCCGCAGCCACCAATCCCGCAGCCATGCCGGCGCGCCGGGCGCCAGCCAGCGCTTTCGAGATCGCTTGCTGAACCTGAGGATGCTGAGGCTGCCCCAGCAACCCCATGCTGGCAGACAAGTCATTCGCCCCGACGAACACGACGTCGATCCCTTCCACCTTGAGAATCGACTCCAGGTTCTCCAGGGCCTCCACATGTTCGATCTGAACGATCACCAACTGCTGGGCGTTCGCATTCTGAAGATAGTCGTCGAACCATGCGCCGAATCCGGCGGCGCGTTGGCATCCAATCCCGCGAATGCCCTGGGGCGGATATCGGACCGCCCGCACGGCCGCTGCCGCCTGGTCTGCCGTATTGACCTGAGGAAACATGACGCCCGTCGGGCCGCACTCCAACACCTGCTTGACGATCACGGGCTCGTTCCAGGGCACCCGAATGATCGAGGCTGCTGGCGTGGCCGCGAGCACTTGCGTCAAAGTCTGCGCCGTTTCGAGGCCGACGATCCCATGCTCCATGTCAATCACCAGCCAATCGAATCCGCCAAGTCCCATCACCTCGGCGACCGTGGGATGGGCCACCGACAGCCAGCTTCCGGAAGTTGTTTCTCCCGCCTTCAGCCTTCGCTTCAGCGCGTTTTCCTTCACCCGATCACCCCTCTAATTTCGCCCAGTAGGCGACGCCAGGCTTCTCCTTGATCAGAACTTGATTCAACAGACTGATGGCCTTTCGCAAACCTTCATCTGCCGACATCAAGCTGTCTTCATGTTCGATGCTGACGGCTCCATCATAGCCGGCCATGCGCAATTGCGTGATGATGTGGTTCCAGGCAATCTGGTCGTGGCCGTAGCCAACCGTCCGGAAAATCCAGGCCCGGCGGCTCTCCTGCGTCAGGTCTTTCCAGTCGATGATGCCGTCGATGGCCGTGACGTAGGGGTTCACTGCCGAGTCCTTGGCGTGAAAGTGATAGATGGCTGGTCCCAGCCGCCGGATCACGGCGCCAATATCAGCGCCCTGCCAAAATAGGTGGCTCGGATCGAGGTTAGCTCCAATCGCATCTCCCACGGCGTCCCGCAGGCGGAGCAGGGTCTCAACGTTATACACGACGTTGTTTGGAACCATTTCCAAACCGACTCGCACTCCGTGATCGCTCGCGATGGCCGCCGCTCTCTTCCAGTAGGGGATGACGCGCTCGTTCCACTGCCATTCCAATGGATAGAGGAAGTCTTCGGCTGGAAAAGGGCAGGTAATCCAATTCGGCAGACGAGCCTCCGCGTGGCTTCCAGGGCATCCGCTCAGCGTGTTCACTTGGGTGACGCCAAGCTGTTGAGCCAACTTGCAACTTCGAGCGAACTCGTCGTGATGTTTGTCGGCGATCTTTGGGTCCGGGTGGATCGGATTGCCGTGGCAACTCAGTGCGCTGATCTCGAACCCACGATCGGCAACGGCTTTCTTCAGCTGCTCGACGCGCGAGTTGTCCGCGAGCAGTTCCTCCGTTGGGCAGTGAGTCGACTTCACGTACCCGCCCGACCCCAGTTCGACGGTCTCAACGCCCAGGGAGCGCAGATAGTCCAGAGTCTCCTCGAAAGGCTTTGAGCCGAACAAGAGAGTGAAAACGCCGAGTTTCATTGGCGACCTCCAAACCTCCAAGCGCGCACGAGCTACGCCAGAACCTCGGGATTGACACAGAACCGTGGACGCTCGCCCCTCAGCACCGAAACCATGTCGGCCGCCATGGATCGATAGATTCGCTCCATCGCAAGATCGCTGACGCCCAGCATGTGCGGCGCGCACAACAAGCGAGAATCCTTAAAAAGGCGGTGCGTGTGGTCGGGAGGCTCGGTTGGGAAAACGTCCAGGCCTACCGCACTCAGTTGACCACTTTCCAGCGCATCGGCCAGCACATCGAGGCTCTCGATCACGCCGCCACGCGCCGTGTTGATGAGGATGGCGCCGCGTTTCATCCGGGCAATGCGTTCACGGTTGATCAGCCCGCGAGTGTCTTCGCTGAGTGGCATGTGGAGCGAGACGTAGTCAGACCGCGCGAGCAACTCGTCCAAGCTGGCCATTTCGACTCCGAGCGCTTTTCCGCGTTCGGCGGAAACCAGTGGATCATAGCCGAGAATCTTCATCTCGAACGCTTGAGCCAGACGCGCGAGGCCGCTTCCGATGCGCCCCAGCCCCACAATGCCCAAGGTGTGCTCGGTCATGTCGCCGGTCGAGTATTCGTAGCGGCGCTGCCATTGTCCCTGCCTGACCAGACTGTCGCCGAACGGGATCTTCTTGACGATCGCCAGCAGCAGGGCGATCGCGCCTTCGGCCACCGCAAAGCCGCTCACCGGAGCGATGACAACCGGAATCCTTCTAGCAGTTGCGGCAGCGATGTCAACGGTGTCGTAGCCGGCGCCTGGACGCCCGATGACGCGCAGCTCCGGAGCCGCCTCGATGAGGCTCCGGTCGATCTTGGCTTCTACGCCGCGGGCTACAATGGCGATGGTGCCAGTCAACTGGGTGAGCAGGCTGTCTGCATCCGGCTTGGGAGAAATCTCGACAGGAGCAATCTGTTCAAGAATCTGGATGGGCGTGAGGCTAATCGGTGCAGTGGCGAGAATCCGTTGCTTTGGCATGAAATCGACCCCTCATGATCCTGGGAAACTCTTTCGATCGAAAGCGCTCATCACTCGGGCAGCTCATGCCCATCGCATCACTCGACCCGGGTCACCTGATACAAGGGCGGCAACCCTTGCTCAATGCGCTCGAGATTCTCCACCACGGCTTCGGCCCGGCGGCGCGACGTGCCGAAGGTGACTCCTGCGACGTGCGGGGTTGCAAAAACATTGGGAAGCTTCAAGAGGGAATGTTCGGGATCGATCGGTTCTTTCGCAAACACATCGAGGCCTGCCCCTCGCAGCCGGCCTTCCTGCAAGGCTCGCAGCAGCGCCGCTTCATCCACAATGCCGCCCCGGGCTACATTGATGAGCACGGCCGTTGGCTTCATGAGTTTGAATGCCCCATCGTCGAGCATGTGGCGCGTGCTGGACGTGAGTGGCATGTGGATGGAAATGTAGTCAGCTTCTGACAGCAGGTGTGGGAGATGAGCGGGCGTTCCGAAGAACTCGACTCCACACTGGGCGCGGAGCTGCTCCGGAATCTCGAGCAGGTCAATCGCGAGGACCCGCATACCCAGGGCTTTCGCGCGGCGGGCCAGCTCCCGACCGCTGGCGCCCAGTCCCAGAAGCGCCAGCGTCTTCCCGTTGAGTTCCTCATTGATGGGATCGCAGATCACCCTTCGACGAATGGTTGCCTGGCTTTCGAACAGCCGCTTCGCGAAAACAAGCATCAAGAACAAGGCATGTTCGGCGAGCGCGATCGAGCTGAACTGTCCCGGAGTGTTCGCGAGTGGAATCCCGTTCGCCAGAATCGTTGCGACATCGGTATGATCGAGTCCGGTGCCCAAAACCTGCCATAGTCGAACACCTGCTTTGCGACCTGCTTCGATCAGTTCACGTGTTGCGTGCATGCCACCTTGGTCCACCACCACGGAGACTTCCTTCATCTGCTCCTCGATGGATCCCTTCGGGTCGTACAGCTGGATCGACCAGCGGCCCCTTGCCAGCTCGATCACATCGTCATGCCAGGGATGAAGCATGCCCGGCGTTCCTAGAAACAAAACCCTCATGTCCGTCGCTCCCCAGAAACTCTCGCGGAAGAACGTCTATATCGATGCAAGATCACACTGTACACAACCCGCGCCCAGCGCAGGTCAGCTCGCGGCCCCTCACCTCCCGCCGCGCCAGCCTCACTTGTACCCCTCCACTGCCGGAGCATCCCGCTTGAAGGCGCTCAGTCCCGCGCGAACGGCGTCGGCCAGCAGCATGTAGTCTGTGCTGTAGCTGATCATGCGGAATCCTTGTTGCTGGCGTTTCTCCATCTGCTCAGGCGTCATCGCATGAATGCCGATAGCCACGTTCGTTTTCTGGCTTGCCGCCAGCATGCGCTGGGTGACAGCTTCGACTTCGGCGTGAGGCTGCTTCATCGGGTCCAGACCCAAAGAAAGGCACAGATCGAACGGACCCAGGAATAGAGCGTCAACGCCTGGAACTGCCGCGATCGCCTCAAGGTTCTCAGCAGCCTCGCGCGTCTCAACGATCAAAACGACCAGCAGGTTCTCGTTGGCACGATAGAAGTAATCCTTGCTATCGAACATGTAGTGCGCCGCCCGAAGGGGTCCGAATCCCCGCGTACCCGCAGGTGGATACCGCGTCGCCGCGACGATCGCCCGAGCTTCCTCGGCCGTTCTGACAAGAGGAGCCACAATACCCATCGCGCCAATGTCGAGGGCACGCTGAATGAACACGGGATCGCCAGAGGGTAGCCGAACCAGAGGGATGACTTCTGTTCCCTTCAATGCCATCAGCATGTGTTCGACCTGGCTGGAGTCCAGAGCACTGTGCTCGGTTTCAACCACGAGCCAGTCGAATCCGGCATGCGACATGAGTTCCGCCACGTTTGGGCTTCCCAGCCCCATGAAACAACCGACCGTGGGCGTTCCCGCTCTTAGCTTCTCTCGAACCCAATTGGTTCTCATATGGCTCCTAGCTGTGGACTGAAAAGCGTTGCTATATATGAAACATGCCTTCCCGTTGTCAAATAAATTCTGTCGGCTACACCAGCCGGTTCCCCACGGCCGCGGCACGGCTAGGCGACTGAAAAGCTCGGTGCAAGCCGAATCAGCAGGCCGCGCTAGTGAGGTTCCATCGGGACGCAACGACTCGTCGGACTTCGACCAAGCTCCAGCCACCAGATTTTCAGACCTGGACAGAATCTTTGATGTTGGCCGTTCGTGCGGGCAGGCAGCAGAATCTGGCGACGTGTGGGTTGCGGTACGTTTGGCAGGTTTCTAAAGCGTGTTCAGAAGTCGACCGGCTATTGGAAGCTAGCCGGCGGGCAGGACGGGTGGTGTGTTGAGCATTACATCCAACGCCGGCTCTTGAACCACAACCACATCGAAACCGGCACGAAGACAATCGACGCCAGGAGCAGCCCGAACGCCACGGGACTTTCGAAGGGCATGTGCCGAAAATTGACGCCGCCGAGCCCCGTCAGCACCGAAAGCGGCATAAAGATAGTGGCGATTAGCGTCAGCCGTTTCATGACCTCGTTGAGGCGCGTCGACGTTGCAGAATAGTAAGCGTCCAGCGCGTTTCCGAGCAGTTCCCGGTGGGTCTCGATCATCTCGTAGATACGGACGATGTGGTCGTACACATCTTGAAAGTAGAGGCTGAGGCGGCGGTCGATCAGGTCGTAGTGGCGGGTGGAGAGCGAGTTGAATACCTCGCGTTGCGGCCCGGTTGCCTTGCGCAGATGAATCAGCTCCTGCTTCAGCGAGAAGATCGACCTCATCACGGAGCTGCCGGGATCGGCCCCAATCTGTTCTTCCAACTCGTCAATCTGAGCCTCAAGATCGTCGAGCAACGGGAAATAGCTGTCAACCAGTTCGTCGCCAATCAGATAAAGAAAGAAATCGGGCCCTCTTTTGTAAGCTTCGGTTTCCCTTTCATACCGCTCGCGGGCCCGGGAGAGCGCTGGCAGCGGTTCGCGGTGCACGGTCACCAGATAATTGCTTCCAAGAAAGACGTGAAGCTCGTCGGCGAGGATTTCCTGTTTGTCCTTGTCGAACCGATGCGCGTAGAGACTAATGAAAAGATAACCATCGTAAACGTCGACCTTGGACCGCTGGCAAAAGTGGCTGCTGTCTTCAATACTGAGCGGATGAAATTCGAAGGTTCGCTGCAGGCGGCTCAGCTCCGCTTCGGTCGGTGCGATCAGGTCGACCCAGAAGAGCCCTCGCTTCTGCGCAACCAAGCGCTCGACATCGCGCTTGGCCGTCTCCAGAACCGGCGCACTTTCCAATTGAATTCGTGATGTGGGCATGACCGACCCGGTTTAGCAATGCAAATCGAAAAAACGGACCCAGCGATTCAGAGCTCGATGTCGCTTTTGCCAGCCTTCATCAAAGCGACGTTCACGCGGGCCACGAGCTCTCGAGGAGCGAAGGGCTTCACCATGTAATCGTTCGCGCCGCAGCTGAGTCCTTCCACGACGTCGGATTCCTGCCCCCGAGCGGTCAAGAGAATAATGATTGGGCCGGAGTCACCCATGCGAGATTTGATCTCGGTACAGGCCGAGAGGCCATCCAACTTAGGCATCATCACGTCCATCACCACCACGTCGGGTTTCTCGGCCACGGCACGTTCGACCGCCTCGAGACCGTTGGTCGCGGTGATGACTTCGAACCCCGCTTTCTGAAGCTTGGTCTCCACCAGGCCCAAAACATCGGGCTCATCGTCCACCGCGAGCACCCGAAAACCCATTGCGCTCCCTCGTTCGCAGGCCTCTTGTCAGCGTTTTTCGGTGACGCCTTTGATAAATCGCTCGATTTCGACGACCAGCGCTTCCAAATCGAGCGGTTTTCGAACCAGATCGTTTCCACCCACGGCCAGAACCTTGCTTACGGACTCGGTCGAGCTGGCCGTCATGGCGATGACAGGAATATCCACCGTTTCCGGGCGCCGGTTGAGCCGGCGTAAGACCTCGTAACCGTCCATATCGGGCGGTTCCAGATCCATCAGGATCAGGTCCGGCTGTTCCTTGCGCGCATGAACCAGCAGGTCGAGGCCATCCGAGGCGAAGATCAGCTGATAGCCGCGCTGCGACAGCACTTCCTCCAGTACCTGGCGCGCTTCCGGCTCAGAAGCATAGATCAAAATTCGCTGCCCTTCCCAAAGAATTCGCTCGACCACCTGCAGAAAACTGTCCTCGTCGATGGGCTTGTCCAGGATATCAGTCACTCCCAGTTTGCTCAACTGCTCTTCGTCCTGCGCCACCGAGACCACAACGATCGGAAGATCGGCCGTTTTCGGATTGGCGCGCAGGTTCTCGATCACCTCGATGCCGTTCATTCCGGGCATCTGGATATCCATGCTGATCAGGTCCGGCCGGTGTTTCACCGCTTGGGCAACGGCCTCTTCTCCACTGTGGGCAAGCCGAACGCGATAGCCGGCACGCTCGAGCTGCCGCCGAATCATGCGGGCGATGTCTTTTTCATCGTCCACGACCAAGATCGTCTTGGTGCTGCGCCGTAATGCTGTTCTGGGTCTTCGCACTACGGGCAACGGCTCTACCAGCGGCAGCGTGAAATGAAATGCCGCTCCTTTCCCCGGACGACTCTCCACCCAGATTTCTCCGCCATGCTTTTCGACGATCGACTTCGTGATTGCCAGCCCTAAGCCCGTTCCAGCGGTTTCGCTGGTGGCCGGATTCTTCGCACGAAAGAACTTCGTGAATAGCTTCTTCATGTCATCGCGCGAGAGGCCAACACCCGTATCGCTGACGGCAACCTCGAGGAACTCTCCGTCGGGGGCGGCAGCAATGCTGATGCCTCCGCTGGGCGTGTACTTGCAGGCGTTACTGACCAGATTGTTCAGGACCTGTGCGATCCGGTTGCGGTCGGCCTTAACCCAGGGCAGCCGGGATGGTATGGCCAGAGTCAGGCTCAGCCCGCGGCTTTCGATCTGTTTGCGGTGGACCGCGACGGTTTCCTGAATCACGTCTTCGACCGCAACGGGCTTCAGTTCCAAATCGATCTTACCTGCTTCGATCCGCGAAATGTCGAGCAGGTCATTCACCAACGCCACCAGCCGGTCAGTGTTCATCTCGACGATCTTCAGATAAGCCTTCTGTTCCTCGGTCAATTCGCCCGCATCCCCTTCGAGAATCAGATCGATGTATCCCTTGATCGGCGTCAGCGGCGTCCTCAACTCATGCGACACGACCGAGATGAACTCGCTCTTCAGGGCTTCGATCGCCGCCTGCTGGGTAATGTCGCGGAAGACGCTCACGAGACCGAACGGCTGGCCCTTCTCGTCGCGGATCTGGCTTACCAGAATGCTCAGCACCTTGTTGCGGAACTTCTTCACCAGTGGGGGAGACGGCTTGGCGTCCGAGGCGGCCTGGAGGATCTGTTCGAGCTCCGTCTTTTTGACAGGTAGCGTGGTGCCGCAGTCCTTGCCAATCGCGTCCTGCCGGTGGATATCGAGCATGCCTTCAGCTGCGGCGTTGACGAGCAGAATCCGGTGGTCGAGATCGGTGACAATGACGCCCTCTCCCATGCTGGCAAGTATCGTCTCCAGCCGGTTCTTCTCATAGCTGAGAGCGTTCATCTGGCGAGCCAGTTGCGTGCGGCTTTCGTGCAGCCGCTCTGCCATTTCGTTGGCGTCCTCGGTCAAGTCACCCAGCTCTTCCTTCAAGGCCTCGAACAGCTTGGCGTTCTCGATGGCGATGGCGCCGAGGTTGGCAATTGCCCTTACGAATCCGATCTCGGCATCGCTGAACTCGTGCACGTCTTCCGTGTAAAGCCGCATCACACCGACCGGGTTATCGCGGAGCATCAACGGGATGACGAGAATGGAGCGGATGGACTCCGCTTTCGCTTCGTCTGGATACTGAAATCTCGGGTCGTTGGTAGCGTCGGGAATGATGCCGGTTTTGCCGAGCAGCGCCTCCTGGTCGATGCGGCTCTTCTCGACTTCCACGTTGCCCTTGCGCAGGTAGCCCTGGCTCAACCCATACGCGCCTCCCATCACAAGCAAGGACTTGTCGGCATTCAACAGGCGCAGCGAGCAGGCTTTCGACTTGGTGGCCTTCGCCGTACTCTTGGCCAGCAGGTCGAGCACCTGCGACAGATCGAGACTGGAGTTGATCGACCGTGCCACATCGTAGAGAGCAGAAGAGTAGTAACTTTCGGATTTCATGGTGAGAGCGGTCCAAGATCTGTCCGCCGGCTTTGGCAAGAGGCGACAGGCAAGTGAGCGTGAGGCACGCGGTGGCGCTTCTGCCCGTGAGTATACCTGCCGGCCGAACAGGGGACAAGCGCTGGCGGACCCAGGACTATTGCCCTCCTAGCCTCGTGGCCCTGCGTCAGTTCTTGGTTGATGGAGGGCTTTTCGGTTCTTTCCCCTGCTGGCTGACCCTCAGCGTCAGAATAACCTTCACCAGATCTTCGATGGGATTGAGCGTCATATTGAACGTTATGCCAAAGTCCTTGCGATTGATGTCCGAAAGCAACGCCTGTCGTTCTATCTGGGTGACGAACTTCTCGATGAGCGAGACTACCGACTGCGATAGCTTCGCGTTGTTCAGGGCCAACTCCCGTCGCCCTACGGGCTCCTTCCGCTGGCCCTGAACAATTCTCTGTTTGTCTGACTCCACGATGTTGTGACACTTCTGGGACTTCACGATGTTGTGACATTTGATAGCTAACGAAACTTCTGGATACTTTTCAGCGGCGAAAAAATTCTCCCCTCGAATCAGGTTCTCCTCCAACAGATTCCCCGTCTTGATGCTTGAGCTTTTCGCCTGAACCGCAAGCTGCAGTGCCTCCAAACGGGCTGGATCCAGCTCGATTTGCGCTTTCCAATCCTCGAATGCCGCTTCGATCGTTTTCAGCCGGCTTTTCACCAGAAACTTGATCCCGCTTCCTTCTTTCTCGACGCGATAGACCAGCGCGCTCCCGGGTCTGAGCGGCGCAGCGGGAAGAGACGCCGGCGTCCACACCTGCCAAAACGTCAGAACAGCAACCACCATCAGAGCTCTGGGCTTTAAGAGTGTTGCCTTTCGCATGGTTTCGACCTCAAGGGAAATCAAGCCATCCGACTAATCCAAGTCACGGCAGAATGGACAAGTCAATCAGGCGACCCGAGGCTTTGCCACCAGCGCCAAATTGCTGGTGCCGCCCACGTTTTTAGTGAAGCACGCAGTGCTTCAGGGTGTGGCTTTCATACTGGACATTTTTCGGGAGCCGGGGGCGATCAGAATAGGCGCATAGCGCTCGCAGGCCGCACTGGCGTGCGGCACTACAAGCACACAAACTCTAGCGGCAAGCTAGAAACTTGCCCGCGGATCAATCTGAAATACCCCCCGGATGGCGCCCGGCGGACGCCATCCGCCAACTAGGGTCATTACGCTGCCGTTGATGCCTTCGGCGACGATGCCAGGCCAATCCGCTCGATTGGCGTCCACGTACGCTTGCCCGTGAGAAACTGCCAGATGCCGCGAAGACGCCACACGGTATGAATTTGCCGGTACGGAAAATGTTCGAGAAAGCAAAAACAGATGAGACGCCCCAGATCGCGCCAATTGTTGTAGCGCCGATAGGTCATCTCCTCGATGAGCACCGAACCCATGGAAATGAGCGTCGAGAAGGCATACCCAAAAAGCAGAAACTGAAGGAAGAATTGCCGGCTCAGCAAGCCAAGGCTTGCCTCCAGTAGAATGCTGATCCAGCCCATGAACTCCAATGCCGGAGCAATCAGCTCGAAGAGCCACATATACGGAATCGCAATCCACCCGATGCGGCCATAGCGAGAGTTAAAGAGCATACAGCGATTATGCCAGAGGCACTCGGCAAGTCCATTGTGCCAGCGCGCGCGCTGGTTGCCCAGCGACTTGAAGGTCGAAGGCACTTCCGTCCAACAGACAGGGTCAGCCACAAAGTGGACGCGGTACTTTTGGTTCTGCTCGCGCAAGAGGCGGTGCATGCGCACGACTAAGTCCAAATCCTCTCCGATCGCTCCGTGGCGAAAGCCTCCAAGCTGCTTGCAGAGATCCGTCCTGAACACGCCGAAAGCGCCCGAAATGATCAGCAGCATGTCAAAGGCATTCCATCCTTCACGTCCGATCAGGAACGCACGGAGATACTCCTCCACTTGCATGATCTCCAGAAATCTCCAGGGCAGGCGCACAACCTCGACGCTGCCGTTACTGACGCTCGACCCATTAATCACGCGCACAATGCCGCCTGCAGCGACGACCCGGTCTGGGTCGTTCACCACCGGCGCCATGATGCGAAGCAGACCGTCGCTCTCCAGCATGCTGTCGGCGTCAACCACGCATACGTAAGGCTTCGAAGCCAGGTTCATGGCCGCGTTGATCGCGTCGGATTTGCTGCCACCGGCTTCTTTGTCGATCACAATCAACCGCCGTTCGGTCCGGCTGAGGTAAATGCCACGAACCGCTTTGGTCGGAATCTGCGGCAGGTATAGATAATCACTTGGGCTCAGCTGGAAATGTTCGATCAGCTGTGCCAGGGTCGCATCTTTCGAGCCATCGTTTGTGACGATGACTTCAAAATCTGGGTAGTCTAATCCCAGCAGAGAGCGCACCGATTCGACAATGGACCGCTCCTCGTTGTGGGCCGGCACTAACAGCGAAATGGGCGGGGTGAGTGGAGAACGCCTGACCCGGTCGAGCCAGGCCGTTTTCTGCCGCTTCCTCAAAATTCAACCTGCGAGCACATTCCAGCCAGGGCCTTTCTATCAGAACCCGGTGAATCATTTTCAGGAGGCGGGAAGAGCTGGGACTGTCCGGCTAGAGTCTCGCGTTTAAAAGTTGAGAAAGTACTGCTACCGTAGAGACGCAAGCGCTGCCTGATAGCCCAAAATGACCCTAGCAACCCCCATTTGTTACCCCAAGCGTTACCCAGCCGCAAAACTCGAAATTTTTAGACTTTCCAGGAAACGAATCAAGCCTTTTTCCCTATGTTTTGCCAGGAGTGATTCGAACTCTAGGACTTCTCCCTGAAAGACAGGAAACAGCCTTCGCAACGAACAGGTACCGGCGCCACCTGCTTGCCACTCTCTGCCGCTGCGTCGCATGGCAATCCCCCAACGTCGACGACAATGGATATGCACCCGGCGTTCATTGCGTTCATGCCACAGGTTCCAGGCGACACCAGAGGCTAGTGGTCAGGTCGCTCACAGGGAGAATCCTTCCGTTGCTACCGAAGCCACTGTCACCTATACTGAGCCACCGAGTCCCTGCCCGGTTCAACGCCTGTACAGAGTCCCCGGACCGAGCCGAAGTAGGGGTCACCAACCGGTGTGCCGGTTCGCCATGCCCGCGCAGGCGCGAATGCATGCATTCCGGCTCACGCTGCGGTTGGCCGGGACAACGCGGCGACCCTGGCGACCAGCGCCGGGCCAGCCGGGTTCTGAGGCAATCTTTCGGAGGAAGTTCCCATGCTGAAGCACTGGATTGTCCTGACTCTGGCGTTGTTGATCGTTTCCTACCTGTATTCCGGAATTCGAATTACCAGTCTTCCGGCCGCGCTAATCGCAGCGGCCGTCCTCGGAATCTTGAACGCTATCGTTCGGCCCGTGCTGCAGTTTTTCGCTTTGCCCATCACCTTCCTCACACTCGGTTTGTTCTACTTCGTCATCAACGGCTTGATGCTGTATGTGACTGCGTCCCTCGTCGAAGGCTTCGCCGTGCGTAGTTTCGGTGCAGCAATCCTGGGATCCATACTCGTCAGTGCCTTGAGCCTGATTCTCAACTTCGTCTTCAAATCTGCGCACAAGAGTTGAGAGGAGCAGTCACTCACCCTGCCTGGCCTGAGCTTCCTGAAGATGAGGGAGAAAAAGGAACTCCACTGAGGAGCTCGAGGCTCTTCCTTGCCGGGTGAGACACTTGGAGGCTTGGCCCACCCGGCTTGACCGTCGAAACCGCTTCCCGTAGGATCGCTTTGTCTCTTGCCAACTAGCTCGCTTGGAGGATTCATGGCGCCATCGACTCTCAACCTCAGAGTGCTTCTGATTCTGCTGGCCCCCACGCTGCTCCCGGCCCAGACGCGGTCTATCGGCTTCAATACCAAAGTTCTCGAAGAAATCATCGGTGTGAAGGGTACCGCGAACACGGAGGAGCGTGTGTTCAAGTTCACGTTTCCGCGCACCGACGTTCCAGTGACGATCGATGGCTGGGCTATGAAGCCATTCATGGGACTCACCTCCTGGGCCGCCTTTCGCAAAGGAGTCGAGAAGGAGTCGATGGTGATGGGAGACCTCGTTTTGTTCGAGGATGAAGTCAATCCCGTCCTGAGCGTGGCACTCGAGAATGGGCTCAGCGTGACGGCTCTTCACAACCACTTCTTCTACGACAAACCGAAAGTCTATTTCATGCATATCGGGGGCGACGGGGCATTTCAGACGTTCGCCAGGGCAGTCAGGAGAACGCAGGAAACGATTAAGCAAATCCGCTCGGTTCATCCGCAGCCTGTGGGAGGATTCGCCGGCCCGGCGCTTCCTGCCGACAGTTCGCTCGCCAGCCAAGAAATCGAAAAAATCCTCGGATACCCCAGCCAAACCCATTCGGGGATGGTCAAAGTTGTCATCGGCAGACGGGCTACCATGCCCTGCGGCTGCGATGCTGCCAAGGAAATGGGCGTTAACTCCTGGGCCGCCTTCGCGGGCGCGCCTGAGAACGCGTTTGTCGACGGAGACTTCTCGGTGTTGGAAAGCGAGCTGCAGGATGTGCTGAAGACGCTTCGCTCTGGGGGTATCAACATTGTCGCGATCCACCATCACATGACTGACGAAAAGCCACGCTATCTGTTTGTCCACTACTGGGGCAAAGGAGCGGTCGCTGAGCTGGCGAAGGTACTCCGGCGTACCCTGGACCAGACAAAACATGAGTGAGGGGCGACAGGAGCTCAGCAAGATGCCAGCTGGGTACTCCAAACGATCTCTCTTGGAAAAGCTCGGAATCAAGGCTGGCTTCCGTCTCAGCATCCTGAACGCTCCCGAGGCCTATGACGAGACCCTCGGAGAGCTGCCGCCTGGCGCTCGGCGGCTGACCAAACCTAAGGAGGGCATGGACTTCATCCAGCTGTTTGTGAAACACAGGTCAGAACTCGAGCGCACCTTCCCCGCCCTTAAGAAAGAACTCGCCGAGACCGGGATGTTGTGGATCTCTTGGCCAAAGGCCACGGCGAAGATCGACACCGACGTCAACGAAAACGTTGTCCGGGAAATAGGTCTCTCTCAGGGGATGGTAGATGTGAAGGTTTGCGCGGTAGACGAGGTCTGGTCGGGGCTAAAGTTCGTTCACCGGCTCGCAGACCGCCAACGCCTCGCCAAACGAGGAAAATAATTTTCGGCTTCGGAACAAGCAAGCAGCGCGCGCAACTCGCGACGGCGAACGTTACGCCACTTCAGGACGGATTTTCTGAGAATCCGCCCGTGACCTTCTGCTCAGCCAATTCCAGTGCCTGCTGGACCTGGGCGCTGTTCTTCCCGCCGGCCTGAACCGTGGTGCGTGTTCCGCCGCCTTTGCCTTCGATCAGCAGGCAGCACTCTGGCAGGATCAGGCGCAGATCTCCAGCCAGGCGGTCACTTTGGGCGAACAGCAAGGCCGCCTGAGCGCCAGTCGATCCGAGCAACGCCACGCAATCCCCCTGGCTCAGCAAGCCATGCGCCAGCGATTTCAGGAACTCCAGCTCTTCATCCTGGAAGATCTGTTTCACGATCCTGCTTCCCTGCAAGACCGGCGCCTGGACGAACAATTCCTTGGCCAGGAAGCCCGCTAGAGCCTTGCTTTTGGCCTGCAGCGCTTTGCGCAACTGGCGGGCCTCCTGGACCTGTTTCTCCACCCGTGCAGGAACTTCGCTGAGGCCGACCGAGAACTGCCGTGCGACCTGAGTGAGCAGCTGCCGGTCGCTCTGCCCCGACACCAGCGAACGCCAGCCACAGACAAACTCGATCCTGGCCTGGCGATTGACACGCTCGACCTTTCGAATGACGATGCTACCGATTTCTCCCGTGCGGCGAACGTGCGTGCCACCACAGGCTGAAACATCGAAGTCCTCTATAGTGACGACACGCAATGGCCCCTCCCGCTGGCTTTCCTTGCGCAAGCCCAAAGCGGGCACTTCTAACTGCGGCACAATCCGCATATCAATTGGCCGGTTTTCGTAGACGATGGCGTTCGCGAGGCGCTCGGCTTCGTTCAACTGCTGAGGGCTTAGGCCCTCGGCGTCCAGGTCGATCGTCACGTAGTCAGCGCCCATGTGAAAACCCACCGTGTTTCTTTTTGCGACTCTGACAAACGCTTGGGAAAGCAGGTGCTGGCCCGTGTGCTGTTGCATGTGATCAAAGCGGCGCGTCCAATCGATCTCGCATGGCAACCGACCCGCAGCGATGGGTCGATCGAGACGGTGAACGATGTCGTCGCCGCGCTCCACCACTTCTTGCACTTGGGCAGTTGCGATGGTGCCCAAGTCGTAGGGTTGCCCACCCGATTCCGGGTAAAAGGCCGTCGCGTCAAGCAAGACCTCGCAGCCCTGTGGGTTGGGTTGGACCTGCATTACCGTCGCTTCAAATTGCCGCAAATAGCTGTCGCAGTAGTAGAGTCGCTCGGTCATAGCTCACCCAACGGACCACCGCAGTATACTGCATCAGTGCGACAGGAGAACAACGACCGTTTCGCCTCCAGATTGGCCTGACGGAGCAGACTGCCGCAAACCCGCTGATGGGTTCTTCAGCCCGCGTCCTCGCCGATGGCCGCCCAGGAAACAGAGGGCCCGGGGGCGACGGTTGCAGCCGGGAGGTTCGCGCGCCAACTCAAACGAAAAAGTGGTGGAATCGAGCTGAATTTGGAGATAAATTGACATGTTGAAACGACTTCTTATCAGCCGAACTGCGCCCGGCAGTGTGTGGCGGGGCTGATTGTCTGCTACCCGACCTTATGCGCCTTCACTATCATCTGAACCGGCTCTTCGTTGGACTGCTCGCCGTGTGCGTTGCCGCTGACGTGGCTAGTGCTGCGGAAAAAACTGGCAGGAAAGTCGATTTTAATCGGGACATCCGTCCCCTGCTGTCCGACACTTGCTTCACGTGCCACGGACCAGACAAGTCGAATCGCAAGACCGAATTGCGCTTCGACATCGAGGAGAGCGTCCGCGCCGATCTGGGCGGCGGCCGCCGGACCATCGTGCCAGGCGATCCGGACCGCAGCGAGCTCTACCGCCGAGTCAGCTCCAAGGACGAAGCGCTGCGCATGCCGCCAGTCTACTCCGATCGCAAGTTGACCGAACCACAGATCGAGTTGCTCAAAACCTGGATCGAGCAAGGAGCCCAATGGCAGCAGCATTGGTCGCTGATTCCACCGAAGCGTCCTCCGCTGCCAGCGGTGAAAAACTCAGGGTGGGTTCGCAATGGCATCGACTCATTCGTTCTGCAGCGCCTGGAACGCGAGGGACTGGCACCATCGCCCGAAGCGGAGCGTGCCACACTGCTGCGCCGCGTCACGCTTGACCTGACAGGCTTGCCGCCCACGCCGAGCGAAACGAACGCTTTTCTTAGCGACAAGACACCCAGCGCTTACGAGAAAGTCGTGGATCGCCTGCTGGCTTCTCCCCGTTATGGCGAGCGCATGGCGATTCGCTGGCTCGAAGCCGCGCGGTACGCCGATACGAATGGTTATCAGACCGATGCAGCCCGCATCATGTGGCGCTGGCGCGATTGGGTCATCGGCGCGTACAACCGCAACATGCCGTTCAACCAGTTCACCATCGAGCAGCTGGCAGGAGATCTGTTGCCCAACGCAACGCTCGAGCAGAAGATCGCCACGGCCTTTAACCGCAACCATCGAGGGAATGGTGAAGGCGGCATCATCGCGGCAGAGTACGCCGTCGAGTACGTGGTGGACCGTGTCGAGACCACTTCGACAGTCTGGTTGGGACTAACGATGGGCTGCGCGCGCTGCCACGACCACAAATACGATCCGCTGACACAAAAAGAGTTTTACAAGGTCTATGCCTTTTTCAACAACGTGCCGGAAAGTGGCAAGGCATTCAAGTATGGAAACTCTCCGCCGTTTATCCTGAGTCCGACGCCAGAACAGCAGAAGCGGCTTCAAGTCATGGACCAGAAGTCGGCGGCAGCCAAGACTCGAGCCCGTCAGCTCGAACCAGAATTGGCCACAGCGCAAGCGAGCTGGGAAAAAACGCTCCGTCCGACGCACCCGATCCACTGGGCGCCGACAGACCGCCTGTTGGCGCATTTCCCGCTCGACGCCAGCATTGTAGATAGAACCAACCGCGAAGAGGCGATTCGTGGAGATTTCCTGGAGGGCAAACCGAACTACGTTCTGGGCCGCATCGGTTTGGCGGCGAGCTTCGATGGAAAGCGCTTCATCTCCGCAGGCGACGTCGGCGATTTCGGTTTCTACGATCGCTTTTCGATTGGGGCCTGGATTCTACCCAGCGGCAGCCAAGGTGGCGCTATTGTGTCTCGCGCCAAGGAAATTTCTCAAGAGTCGGGCTATAGCCTCATGTTGGACCGAGGCAAAGTGCAGCTGAACTTGGTGCTCCGTTGGCTGGACGACGCGCTGCGGGTCGAGACGGCCGAGAGTCTGGTTCCAAACGAGTGGCACCACGTCATGGCGACCTATGACGGTTCGCGCGTCGCCCAAGGGGTGAAGATCTACGTTGATGGCAAACCCGCCAAGCTCAACGTCCTGCTCGATGAGCTGAACCAAACGTTCAAGACAACCGAGCCGTTCCGGATCGGCTCGGGCGGCGGCCCCGAAAGCCGCTTCCACGGCTCCATCGACGACGTGCGTGTCTACCAGCGCGCCTTGTCTGCCGACGAAGTGGCTGTCGCCGCCGATTCCGACGCGCTCGATCGCATCGCCGCAATTCCGGCAGCTCGAAGAACAGCGGCGCAGGGAAACAAGATTCGCGGCTACTTTCTGGAGACGGCCGCGCCCAGCCACATCCGGTCTGCATACGACCAGCTGTCGGCGCTGTCTCGTGAGAGAGAAAGGTTGATGGACAGCATTCCCACCACCATGGTGATGCAGGAAATGCAGCCGCGCCGCGATGCGTTCGTCCTGGTTCGGGGCGCCTACGACCGGCCTGGCGAGAAAGTGGCAGCCAATATTCCCGCTTCTCTGCCGCCGATGCCTGCAGGCAGTCGAGACGATCGGTTGGGGTTCGCGCGTTGGCTGGTTGACCCCGGAAACCCCTTAACCACGAGAGTGACTGTCAATCGCTTCTGGCAGATGTTTTTCGGCACCGGGCTGGTGAAAACGGTGGAAGATTTTGGCTCGCAAGGCGACGCGCCGTCTCATCCGGAGTTGCTCGACTGGTTGGCCACGGAGTTCGCCAGCAACGGCTGGGACGTGAAAGGGCTGCTTAGAACGCTGGTGACGAGCGCTACCTACCGGCAGTCGTCACGGTTGACTCCGGAGTTGCTGCAGAAAGATCCTGAGAACCGGCTGCTGGCCCGAGGCCCTCGCGTCAGGCTGCCGCCCGAGATGATTCGCGACCAAGCCCTGGCAGCGAGTGGTTTGCTGGTGGAGAAGATCGGAGGTCCATCGGTGAAGCCTTACCAACCGGCGGGACTGTGGAAAGAGTTGAGCGGTTCCGAAGACTATCAGCCCGACAGCGGAGAGAGCCTTCACCGCCGCAGCCTGTACACGTTTTGGAAACGGGCGGCGCCTCCCCCTTCGATGATGAACTTCGATTCTGCTGGCCGCGAGACCTGCATTGTCCGGGAGACTCGCACCAACACCCCGCTGCAGGCGCTGAACCTGATGAACGACGTCGCATTCGTCGAAGCTGCCCGCGCATTGGCACAGCGCGTCATGATCGAGGGCCCTGCCTCTTCCGACGGGCGGTTGGCTCTTGCATTCCAGCTGGCCACCGGGCGGGCTCCGAAGTCGCAAGAACAAAAAGTCCTGCTGGCAGGCTTCGAACGGCATTCGAGCGAGTACCGAAGCAATCCCAAAGCTGCCTTGGACCTGCTGGCAAACTCGGGCGAGTTTCCTTTCGACGAAAGGCTCGACGTGTGCGAGCTGGCAGCCTTCACGACGCAGGCCAGCCTTATACTGAACCTGGACGAAATCGTCACCAAGGAATGAGCGGCCTCGCCGACAAGACGCGATGAGGGCAAAAAAGATGAATCCTCTGTGGGAATCGCAACTCCTGATCAATCGCCGCCAGTTCTTTAGCCGCTCCAGTACTGGGATCGGAGTCGCTGCGTTGGCTTCGCTGCTGAACAGCGATCGGCAGGTTCAGGCCAGCGCTGGCGGATTGCCCGGGTTTCCCCATTTCGCGCCTAAAGCGAAGCGCGTGATCTACCTGTTCCAGTCTGGAGCTCCCTCCCAGATGGACCTCTTCGACTACAAACCGAAACTGGAGACCTTTCAAGGCAACGACTTGCCCGATTCGATCCGCAAGGGCCAGCGGCTCACCGGAATGACCGCAACCCAGTCGAAGTTCCCGGTGGTGCCGTCGCGCTTCAAGTTCTCCCAGCACGGCCAATGTGGCGCTTGGGTGAGCGAGCTGATGCCTCACATGGCTAAAGTTGTGGACGACATTTCCTTCATCAAGTCGATGCACACGGAAGCGATCAACCACGATCCCGCGATTACCTTCTTCCAAACCGGCTTTCAGCTCGCAGGCCGGCCCAGCATCGGCGCCTGGTTATCGTACGGGTTGGGAAGCGAGAATCAGGACTTGCCGGCTTTTGTTGCTCTGGTTTCGCAAGGTACCGGCAATCCAGCCGACCAGCCGCTGTACGATCGGCTGTGGGGCAGTGGCTTTCTGCCAACCCGGTACCAAGGCGTCAAGTTCCGTTCCGGCGCCGATCCGGTTCTCTATCTCTCCAATCCCGGCGGCATCGATGCCACAGCGCGCCGGCGTTTTCTGGACGACTTGAGCGAACTGAATCAGCTCAAGTTGCAGGAGACAGGCGATCCGGAGATCTCCACGCGCATTTCCCAATACGAGATGGCTTATCGCATGCAAACCTCCGTGCCAGAACTCACAGACCTCTCCAAAGAACCTGAATCCGTGTTCGAGCTCTACGGCCCGGAGTCTTGCAAACCAGGGACGTTTGCCGCCAATTGCCTGCTGGCGAGGCGGCTGGCGGAGCGCGGCGTGCGTTTCATTCAGTTGTTTCATCGTGGCTGGGACCAGCACCAACATCTGCCGAAACAGATCACCGGCCAGTCGAGCGACACGGATCAGCCCTCGGCTGCGCTGGTTTCCGATCTGAAGCAGAGAGGCTTGCTCAAGGACACTCTCGTGATTTGGGGAGGCGAGTTCGGCAGAACGGTTTATTGCCAGGGCAAGCTGACAGCAGACGACTACGGCCGTGACCACCATCCGCGGTGTTTCACAATTTGGATGGCGGGCGGCGGAGTGAAGCCGGGCATGACCTACGGCGAAACGGACGACTACTGCTACAACATCACGTTGAATCCGGTGCATGTGCACGACCTGCACGCCACCATTCTTCACTGCCTTGGAATTGACCACACGCGGCTGACCTATAAGTTTCAAGGCCGGCACTTCCGCTTGACGGACGTGCACGGAGAAGTCGTCAGCAAACTCATCTCCTGAACTGCCCGTGCCCTGCGCGGCCCATGCGGGAAGAGTTGGCAAGCTTCGGCCGCAGCCAACGAGCCCTGCGAGCAGCGAACATCGAGAAAGGAATTCAGCGATCATGACAGAAGGCAAACGCTTCCACTATCCGTTGCTCTGTGCCGTGTTGATCTGCGGGCTGGTCCCGAATCCGGCTCTCGCGGACACACCCGATTCAGCAAGCTGGGCCGCCACCTTGGCCAGAAACTGCCGAGTGACGCCCGGAATCACATATCTCACTGCCAATAATTGGGAGGCCAAGCTGGACGTCTATCAACCCACCGGCACGAACACTCCGGTTCCAACGCTGATCTACATCCACGGCGGCGGCTGGGTCGGTGGGGACCGCCAAGGCGCTTTCCTCAATGCGGTGCCTTACCTTGAAATGGGTTGGGCCGTCGTGAACGTCAGCTATCGCCTGGCCCGAATCTCACTCGCGCCGGCCGCTGTGGAGGATTGCCGCTGCGTGCTCCGCTGGGTGATCAGCAAAGCGAAGGACTACAATTTCGACGTGAACAGGCTCGTCGTCACAGGACACTCGGCAGGAGGCCACCTCTCGTTGACAACAGGCATGTTGCCGGCCTCGGCCGGATTGGAGCGCCAATGCCCAGGCAATGAGGATCTGAACGTTGCGGCGATCATCAACTGGTACGGCATCACCGATGTTGGCGATCTTCTGGATGGACCGAACATGAAGACTTATGCTGTCACCTGGCTCAGCAGCCTGACGAATCGTTATGCAGTTGCCAAACGAGTTTCCCCACTCGAGTACGTGAGGCCCGGTTTGCCGCCGATCCTGACCATCCATGGAGATGCCGATCCGACGGTGCCCTACACTCATGCGACCCGGCTGCACGAAGCGCTGTCCAAGGCTGGTGTGCCTAACCAGCTGCACACCGTGCCGGGCGGCAAGCATGGCGGATTCACAGACGAAGAGACACTGAAGATCTTCGCCACCATCCGGCAGTTTCTTCAAAAACACCATCTCGTGAAGTAGACCCGTTCGCGCAATCGCTTCTTCCGTGGCGTCTGCCGCCCGCGTTTCCGCTTCCCAGCGAGTTTGCGGGTGATGGCTTGTGATATATTCCGGCAGTCTTGCAGCCTGTCCGGAAGGAACCGTGTAACCCGGCGCCTGCCGGGTCGGACCTGCTGGCATCACCCTCATCCGAACCAATAGTCCAAAAGGAATCGAACTCAGCCTTATGAAACGTCGAGAGTTTCTCCACCTGGCCAGTAACTCCATCCCTCTCACCCTGGCGTTGTCTTCAGGAGCCATCGCCGCAGAAGCCAACAAGCCGTTGGCGTCTCAGCCGGAGCCGAAGGTCTTTTTCTTCGACGACGGACGGCACGCAGCCGGCCTCTATCAGTTCGAACCGCCTCTGACGCCCTCGGACCACGTCTACACCGTCGATCAGCTCGCTGCCAGCGGGGTAGACACGTACATCTATTGCGCCAACGTGGAAGGAGGCACGGCAGTCTACGCGAGCCAGGCTTCCCAGAAGTGGGGAGAAACGGTGAAGGATTGGACTCACTACGTTTGGTACCGTGCCGCTCGCTGCCTTCAACAGCTCATCGCCGACGGCCACGACCCTCTGAAGCTGCTGTGCGACCGTTGCCATGCGTTGGGCATTTGGATGATCCCAAGCGCCAACGTGACGTTGGCAGGAGGCGACCGCGCCACCTACGGTGGACAGGGGCGCAAGTCTGATTTCGTCTACGACAATCCTCAATTCCAGGTTGGCGAGGATCCAGACGACCGCGCAAAGCAGGTTTCTCCCCTGCGCTTCAGCTTCCTGCACAGCGCCGTGCGCGAGGAACGATTTCGCGTGTTCGAAGAGCTACTGACTCGCTACGAAACAGATGGTGTCGAATTGATTCTTTCGGAAATGGTCCCGATGTGCCGATTTCGAGACGTGCCACAACTGAAACCGGTGTTGACAGCCTGGCTGGCAAGACTGCGCGAAGTCGCAAGCAAGGCGGAACGTGCTCAACAAAGAAGAAAACGAATCGTCGTGCGCGTTCCTGCCCATGCGGCATGTTGGGAGCCGATCGGTTGCGACGTCCGGCGATGGGTTTCGGACAAGTTAGTCGATGGCCTCATCTGCGTGACCAGCGACGAAGAGCACATGAACCAGGATCTGGATTTGTCTGAGGCGGTCCGCATGACGCGGGGCACTCAGTGCCGCGTGCTGGCCTCATTCTGCAACACGCTCAGCCGGCAGATGATTCGTTATGCCACGCCCGAAATGATCTGGGCAGCCGCCGCCAACGCCTACGCTCAAGGAGCCGATGGCTTTGGCCTGGGCGACGCGCACTGGACTCCGAGCGGCTGGCCGTGGACCGAAAAGGAGTACCAAACGCTCCGCGTTCTGGGCCACGCCGATCTGCTCGCCACCGTGGACAAGTGCTATCACCTGCGGTCCAAAACGAACGACAAAGACCCAGAATCCTGGCTGCCCGGCAGCGAAAAACCGTTGCCGCGCGCTCTGAAGCTGGGAGAGCCCATCGAGCTCGCACTGCGCGTGTCGGACGATCTCAAGAAATACGGCCCCCTGGGGAGGGTCAAGAAAGCCTGCCTTCGGTTGCGGTTTACGAATCTGGTTCCGTCGATGGACAAAGTCCGTGTCGAGTGGAACGGGCAGCTGCTGCCGGAGTCTCTCATGGAGAAGATCGATTTCACTTACCGGTTGTGGAGTGGCGGTGCGATCAGTCCGTATGGATACATCTACGAATTCACGCTGCCCCAGCAGCACTACCCCATCTCTGGGATCAATTCGATCAAGGTCGCGCTGGTACAGCGGGACCCGAAGCTAAAACTGCCCCTGGAGCTTCGCGACATCGATTGCAACGTGGAGTATCGTCTGCACCGTCACTTCGAAACTAACCCCGTCGAGTACTAAGCCGGCCAGCCTCCGATGCCTGTCCGACAAGATCCGAAAGGAGCCTGACGCATGACCGCATGGACCCGCCGTGAGTTCCTAGCTTCGACCGCCGGCGCTGCGAGCGTTGCGTCCCTGGCCGGTGCCAGCGCATCGGCGCGTCCGGACGAGATTGTGGGGATCGTCGACGCTCACGTTCACGTGTGGTCGGGAAACATCCGGAAATACCCTTTGGCTCCAGGGTTCACCCCAAAAGACCTCTGGTTGCCTGGCTACACGCCGGACGACATTCTGAAGCAGGCGCGCGGCTTGGGAGTGGCGCGCCTTAACTTGGTTCAAATGACCTGGTATGCCTTGGACCACAGCTACATTTTGGACGTCATCGCCAAAGATCCTAAACGCTTCGCCGGAACTGGAATCGTTCCTGCCGTAACCGATGTCTCCGGGCCAAGCCCTGACGACACGATGGTTGCGCTTTCTAAAGGAGGCATCGTTGCTTTTCGAGTCCGAGGCAAGATGGCGCGTCCGCCGCTGGGAGACGGTCCGCAGTGGCTCGATCATCCCGGTTACCAAAAGATGTTCAAGGCAGGAGCCAAACACAATTTGACTCTGAGTTTCCTGATGGGGCCAGAAGATCTTCCTGAGCTGGATCGCATGTGCAGCCGCTTTCCAGAGACGCCGGTGATTATCGACCATCTTTGCGGCATTGGCGCGCGCGGGCCGTTTCCCGAGGAGGAGATTCAAGCTCTGTGCAACATGGCAAAGCACCCAAGGCTGATGGTCAAGATCGGCGCATTCTACGCCCGGGGCGCCCGTAAGCCGCCCTACCTCGACTGTCTGCCGCTCATCCGGCGGGTCGTGGAAGCGTTCAGCCCCGATCGCTGCATGTGGGAAACCGATTGTCCGCTGACGCGTCCCGGAGTCGCCCAATCGTCTCCGCCGCACACCTATGCAGCCTCGTTGGCAATCATCCGCGACCACGCCGATTTCCTGAGCAAGAGCGACAAGGAAAAGATTCTGGTGAAAACGGCGGAGAAACTGTTCTTCGACCGGTAGGATTCGGCGGAAGATAGCCGTCGTTGCAACGCCAGGACAACTGCGGCAACAGAAGCTCGACTGGCTGTGGCCATGTCTGATTGGCAATGGGCTGTTTTCTCTTGGCCGTTGTGTCCAGCTGGCGATTCGAACCACCCGCCGGCTTGGCACTGATCTCTGACCCGAATCGAGGAACAACATGAGCCAAAAAGTCTCTCGTCGCGCTTGGTTTTCTTCCCTGAGAACCCTCATGACAAGCGGTGCCGCCGGGCTGGCAGCCAGCAGCCTGTCGACAAGCGGCACGGCACTCTCTCAAACTTCCCAGCTGCCCACGCCGTCGATCGAGTGGACCGGACGTTCGTACGTCCATCCTCAGAAGGTTCTCCTCTGGGAAAACACGCGCAAGGAATATCGTGAGGCCATCGAATCGGGCCAAGTGAAGGCAGCCATCATTCCGACGGGCTCGACCGAACAGCACAATGAGCATTTGGCTTTGATCTGCGACACGGCCTGCGCCACGCTGATCTCCCAGCAAGCTGCATTGCGCCTGTATCCCCAAGTGAAAGTCTCCACGCCTTGTCCTCTGGGCTACGCTCCCTATCACATGGCGCGCAAAGGAACTCTGACCCTGCGCAAGGAAACCTTTACCGCGTATGTCTACGATGTCATCAAAAGCCTGAGGGCCCATGGCATTCGCACTGTGCTGGTCGTCAACGGGCACAATGGAAACCACGGGCCGTTACTCGAAGCTATGCCAGAGTGGCGCCGAACGCTCGGCATGACGCTCGACTCGGCAACCTATCTTTCGGGTCTTCGTGAGGGCGACCCTGAAGGACAACGGGAGTTAGCCAAGTTCCTTACCAGTTATCGGCTGTTGCTGGAAGGAAAGCTCGACAGCATGGCGCGCCGCACGGGAATGAGCCATGCGTCGGAGATCGAGACCTCGATTCTGATGGCAGCTTATCCGGATCGCGTTCGGCCCTTCACGATGGAGGAGTACGACCAGGCGAAACTGAATTTCGAATCCGGATTCTCGCCGGAAGTTTGGGAATACGTCGAACCGTTCAAAGAGCAGCGGGGTCCCAACGTTGCCAATCCGGAAAATCCGCGCGACCGCGCCCGTCAAGAACAGGCCTTGTTCGCGACCAAAGAGAAAGGCGAACGTTTGATCACATTGGCTACCGACTTCATCTCTGATCGCCTGCAGAGAATGATCCAGGCCGCCGAAAAAGGCACTCCGTGGCCGGAAAAGGCTTGAGTCTGGCGGTAGAGGGCAGTCGAGGTCTGGCTTTCTAAACAGCCTCGCTGAGCACTGCCCGCGAAGCACGAGATTGCTGCTCCGGCTTGAGAACCGCCGGGGTGATCTTTCTGCGCAGGAATGACCGTAGGTTTCTCGCTATACTGAGCAGCGACCGAGGGACCTCATGCCCGCGAGAGCAGGCATCCAGGCCGTCTGACCGAACAGAGACCACCGAAAGCCTGACAAGGAAGAGATCGTGATTGAAACCGCTGAAACTGCGAAAAAACTTCACTCCTGCGCAAAGCGCTGGCTGGGCTTCTTTCTGCTTTGGGGAACGGCCACACTCTTTGCGGCGCCCAGGGCCGTGAACTTTCCAGAGGTTTCACCGCCCACGCACGACATTCGGATGGAGAACCGGGTGCCGGTTCAGATGCGCGACGGAACGGTGCTTTACGCCGACGTCTATCGTCCCGTGAAGGACGGAAAGTATCCCGTCATCGTTTCCCGGACGCCTTACGGAGTCGAGCTCACTTACGCCGCACCTGTGTTCTTTGCGCGTCGCGGTTATGTGTTTGTTTGGCAGGATGTGCGAGGACGCTTCGAGTCCGAGGGCAAGTGGGATCCGTTTCGTCAGGAAGACCTGGATGGGTTCGACACCATCGAGTGGGCGGCGCGACAACCGTGGTCCAACGGAAAGGTCGGCATGCAAGGCAAGTCGTACCTCGGCCACGTCCAGTGGCAGGCCGCCAAGACGCTCCCTCCTCATCTGGTGACGATTTTTCCGGACGTCGCACCAACCAGCATCTACCATCACGCAGTCACGTTGAATGGCGGCTGGAGGCTTTCGTTAGCTTTCGGCTGGGGTGCCGTGCGCGCCGAATCCAGGATCGGACAGAACCCGGGAGTCTACAGCCAGGAAACGGGGCTGGAGCACTTGAGCTATGACCAGATTGTCTGGCACCTTCCGCTGATTGAGATGCCCAAGCTCGCGGGGAGAAACTCTGCGTTCTACACCGAGTGGATCCGCCATCCCGATTACGACGACTATTGGAAAGCGATCAGCGTCGAAGAGCACTACGCGAAGCTTTCGCTGCCTGCCCACACCTTCGGGGGCTGGTTCGACATTCTGACCCAAGGCACCATTAATGGCTACGTGGGCATGGCGCAGCGCGGCAAAACGGTCGAGGCCAGGCAGGGCAGCCAAATGGTCATCGGCCCTTGGGGGCATGGGCCGTCGCAGAAATTTGGCGATCTGGATTTCGGGCCACAGGCCATGGTGGATGTCCGCGCTCTCGAGCTACGTTGGTTCGACTACTGGCTGAAAGGAATTGAGAACGGCCTGCGCGACACTCCACCCGTGACACTCTTCGTGATGGGGGCCAATCGCTGGCGATACGAAAACGAGTATCCGATCGCCAGAACGAACTACCGGGAAATGTACCTGCACAGCGCAGGCAAAGCCAACAGCGTTCGTGGCGATGGCCGCCTCTCCTGGAGCGCACCGCTCGAATCGCCGCCAGACGTGTTCCTGTACGACCCGCGCAGCCCGGTTCCGAGCCTGGGCGGAAGCAATTGCTGCGGAACGCCAACGATCGTAGGCCCTGTAGACCAGCGGTCTATCGAGAGCCGTGAAGATGTCTTGGTCTATACCTCTGATGTTCTCGGCGAACCGGTCGAAGTGACGGGTCCCGTCAAGCTCGTGCTTCATGCGGCGTCGGACGCGCCCGACACGGACTTTGTGGCCAAGCTGGTCGACGTGTATCCGGATGGCCGTGCAATCAACGTTGCCGAGGGAATTTTGCGTGCCCGGCACCGCGAGGGTATCGATCGGCCCAAACTCATGGAGCCGGGACGAATCTACTCTTTCTCAATTGACCTGGTCGCCACAAGCAACATGTTCGAAAAAGGGCACCGAATCCAGCTGGATGTGACCAGCAGCCATTTCCCCCAATTCGATCGAAACCCCAACACTGGCGAGCCGTTTGGATTGAGCTCGAAGCTGAGGACCGCTACACAGACCGTGCATCACTCGCCAGCCTACCCATCGCATCTCCTGTTGCCGGTGATCCCGGCAAGCGGCGAACCGGCGCAGCGACCTTGACGAGCCCGTTGCTGGCTAGTGTATTGTCCAACAACTAACTGGGCAATAACAGGAAATTAGTTTATTGTCTGGGCATGCCGATGGTTTTGCCTCCACTGACGCTGAGTGCCACCGATCGAGGGGGAATCGAGCGCTGGTTGAAGGCCCACGG
>Ga0194132_10002009_pt1 | contig 39523 bp, 40 predicted proteins | sample TA2KigOf80mmetaG_FD_148612 | JGI IMG/M metagenome (GOLD analysis project Ga0194132, IMG submission 148612) | Freshwater microbial communities from Lake Tanganyika, Tanzania - TA2015054 Kigoma Offshore 80m | ecosystem: Environmental > Aquatic > Freshwater > Lake | place: Tanzania: Lake...
TGAATCTGGACCGGTACACGCCGTACATCTCGCCGGTGCCAGTGGTGCACTTCCCGCTGATAGACGGCCCCGGGAACCCGCCGGAGGACGTGGCGCACATTGTGCAGCGGCTGGGCGCGATGGTGGAGGAGGGGAAGGTGCTGGTGCACTGCGCCGCCGGGGTGAGCCGCTCGCCGTATGTGGTGGCGCTCTACTTCGCCTGGAAGCACAACGTCAGTTTTGAAGAGGCGCTTGCCCGGGTGGCGAGGCGGCGCTCGCGCAACCTGAATGTGGATGCCGGGCTGCTCTCGCTCACCGAGTCTGTTCTCGGACTCCTCAGCGAGCGGCGATGAGCGAGCCGCGGGAGGAGCTTTCCGCTGAGGAGATACGGCAGGGGTTGAAGAGTAGTTTCATCGGCGCGCAGGTGCATGCCTACGCGAAGACGAGCTCTACGATGGACCGCGCCGTTGAGGCGGCACGCGCAGGCGCGCCTGAAGGGGCGCTCTTTGTGGCCGACGAGCAGACGGCAGGCAGGGGGCGGTTCGGGAGGGCGTGGGTCTCGCCGCCGGGGAGCCAGATCATGATTTCCCTGGTGCTGCGCCCCAAGAGCGAATGGCTCCACCAGCTTAATATGGCAGTGCCGATGGCCGTGGCTCGCGCCGTGGAGCGCACCACGGGGCTGAAGCCGATGATCAAATGGCCGAACGATGTGCAGTTGGGGGGGAAGAAGATGGCGGGGCTGTTGGTGGATGTGACGGGGCGCGATGGGCAGACGGAGTTCGCCATCATCGGGATCGGGCTGAATGTGAATTTCGACCCCGCGAAGCATCCGGAGATAGCCGCCATGGCGACGAGTATTTCCGAGGAGCTTGGCCGGCCTGCGGCGCGCCTGCCGATCTTGCGCGCTCTTCTGGAGGAGTTCGAATCGCTCTACGAGCGAGTGAAGCGCGGCGAGAGGCTGACGCAGGAGTATCGCGCGAAGCTGGCGACGCTGGGGCAACGGGTGCGTGTCACGTGGGCCACGGGGACGGCGCAGGAGGCGAAGCTGGAAGAGGGGACGGCGGTGGATGTGGACGATGCCGGGGCGCTCACGATCCGCAGGGAGGACGGGACGAAGACGCAGGTGGTGGCGGGCGAGGTTAGCCTGCGGTAAGGGCGGGGACGACCTGTTCCCATTCACCGATTCAGGGCGGAGGCGGTTTCGCCTGCAATCATGCCGTAGACGCCGAAGGCGGCCAGCGCGCCGCCGGCGACGGCGATATCACATCCCATGACTTCGGGGCCGGGAGCAGCGCTGGACATCACAGGAGGCCTCTCTGAGTGCTTGTGAAGCGAGACTATTGTAGAGATTCTTCAGCGGGCAGGCATCCCGCAGGCACATGGCGCAGGTTGACACCACGGAAGGGCCGCCCGGATACTGGAGGCGCACCCCCGGAGAGCAGACGATGGCGACGCTCCAAGAGTTGATGAGGCAGATGCTGGCCGGCGAGCCGCTTGCGCTTGCGCGGCTCATCACGCGCATCGAGAAGGAGGGGGCGGAGGCGGTGGAGGTCCTGCGGGAGGCCTCTCAGCATGCCGGGCGGGGCTACCGAATCGGCTTTACGGGGCCGCCGGGAAGCGGCAAGAGCACCATCGTGGACCAGCTGACGGCCACGATACGGGGAGAGGGCCAGGGAAGGCCGACGGTGGGCATCATCGCGGTGGATCCGAGCAGTCCCTTTACCGGGGGCGCGCTGTTGGGCGACCGCATACGAATGGAGCAGCACTATAAGGACCCGGGCGTCTACATCCGGAGCATGGGGAGCCGAGGGAGCCACGGCGGCCTGCCGCACGTGACCCAGCGAGTGGCGACGCTCCTTGAGGCATCGGGCAAGGACTATATCCTCATTGAGACAGTGGGCGTGGGCCAGACGGAGCTGGATGTGATGGAGGTGGCCGATACCGTGGTTGTGGTGCTGGTGCCAGAGGCGGGCGACACAATCCAGACGATGAAGGCGGGCTTGATGGAGATCGCGGACGTCTTTGTAGTGAACAAGGCGGACCGCGATGGGGCAGACAGGCTGGCGCGGGAGGTGGAGCAGAGCCTGCATCTGAGCGCGCGAGTCTCCGAATGGACGCCTCCGGTGCTGTTGACCAAAGCGGCCAGGGGCGAGGGAATACAGGAGCTGCGGGAAGCCATCGGCAAGCATAGGGAGTATGCGGAGCGATCAGGGGAGTTGGCGCGCCGCCGCCAGCGCCGGAGGACGACGCAGTTCCTGACGACGGTGGAGGAGAAGGTGAGCGCGGCGCTGCGGGAGCTCATCGAGGGGAACGGGGACCTGAAGGGCGTGCTGGAGCGGGTGCAATCGGGAGAGGTTGACCCGTACTCCGCGGCGATAGATGTGGTGAGCAACCGGGATATTTTGCATAAATGGGCCTCCGCCCTTGAGAAGAGGCAGTTGAGGTAGGCCGGATAGCGTGGAAGAAGCGTCCTCCTCTCTTCTGCCATAGCCCACAGACGGGCGTAAGGAGAGAAGGGAGGCTGGCGAAGCATTGTGAAAAGCGAAGTGCCGTATGGCCTCATCGAGCAAAAGCAGACCCATCCTAGCCTTTGATCTTGGCGGCAGCCAGCTGAGAGTCGGCCTGGTGACGGCGAAGGGGAAGGTTATCGGCCGCACCATCGAGCCGACGCGGGCGGAGGAGGGGCCGAAGCGCGTCATCGCGCGGATCGAGGGGATGGGGAAGGCGCTGGTGGTGGAGCATGGGACGGGGAAGCCCATCGCAGTCGCCGCTGCCGTCGCTTCGCCGCTGGATGATCGCGGCACGCTGCACCACCCGCCGAACCTGGCCGGGTGGAAGACGGTGCCGTTCAAGGCGATGCTTGCCCGGCACTTCAAGCTGCCCGTGGCCATGGGAAACGATGCCACGGTGGCTGCCCTGGGCGAGCACGTCTTTGGCGATGGGCGCGGCGTGGATGACTTGGTCTATCTGACAGTCAGCACGGGGATCGGCGGTGGAGTTATCACCGGCGGGCGATTGCTCACCGGCGCATGGGGGATGGCGGGAGAGCTTGGGCATATCTTCCTGGCGCCGGAAGGGCCGCTGGGGAAGTGCGGCCATCGCGGGTGCCTGGAAAGCCTGGCGTGCGGCGAGATGATCGCAGAGCGGGCGAAGGAGGCGGTGGAGGCCGGGCGGAAGACGAGCCTGGCGAAGCTGACGCCCAAGGCCATCAAGACGAAGGACGTCTTTGAGGCCGCCCGCGAGGGAGACATAGTGACGAAGGAGATCGTGCAGGCGGCGGCGACGTATCTCGGCAGGGGCATCGCCAGCCTGGTGCATGTCTTCAATCCACGGAAGGTCATCCTAGGCGGCGGCGTGACGAAGAGTTGGGACCTTATCCAGACGACAGTCGAAAAGACGGCGCGCGGTCTCCTTTTGCCGGGCTTTAACAAGCGGCTGGAAATCGTACGGACGCGATTCGGTGAGGACATCGGCCTGCTGGGCGCGACGGCTCTGGCGATACGGGAGCTACAGCTCAAATAAAAGGGGCGGCCCAAGCAGCCGCCCCTTCTTGCTTACCTCGATTTGCGTCCGACGCTATTTCCTTGCCGTTTGCGGCATCGCCGCGCCGGCCGCCTGCGGAGCGTGCTCGCCCTCCACGTTGACCTTGGGAAGCCACTCAAGCCACGCGGGGAAGTACCAGTTCCATTTGCCCAGGAGCTTCATGCTTGCGGGGACAAGGATGGAGCGGACGATAGTGGCGTCAATCAGGACGGCGACGGCGAGGCCGAAGCCCATCTGCTCCAGGGCGACCATGCGGCCGCTGGCGAAGCCGCCGAAGACGGCGACCATGATGAGGGCCGCGCCGGTGATGAGGCGGCCTGTGGAGCGGATGCCGAAGGCGACAGAGCCGGTGTTATCGCCGGTCTGCTTGAAGCGCTCGCGGATGCGGCTCAGCAAGAAGACGTGGTAGTCCATGGAGAGGCCGAAGAGGACGGAGAAGAGGAAGACGGGGATCCAGGCCTGGATGACGGGGGCCTCCGAGAAGCCGAAGAAGCGGTGGCCGACGCCCTTTTGGAAGACGAGGACGAGAATGCCATAGGCCGCGCCGACGGACAGGAGGTTGAGGAGGATGGCCTTGACGGGGATGACGATGGAGCGGAAGACGAGCATCAGCAGGACGAAGCTAAGGGCGAGGACGAAGGTTAAGACGGGCACGGCGGAATCGTTGGCGACCTTGAACCAGTCCACGTTGAAGGCGGCGTTGCCGGTGACGTAGACCTTGGCGGGAGCGCCGGCAAAGGCCTCCGGGATGTAGTCATTCCTCAGGCGCTTGATGGCGTTCGTCATGGCGGTGTCCGAGGGATCGCCGGTCATGGGGACGGAGAGGAGCGTGAAGTCTTTGTTGGGGCTGACCTCAACCGACTTGGGCACGCCGAAAGCCGGGTCGCCCTTGAGCGTGGCGGTCAGCTTCGCGATGGCGTCCTTGGTCCTTTGTGCATCGGCAGGGCCGTCAATGACGATATCTGCCGGGTTCGGGAGGCTATCTCCAAACTCTGCCTGCAGAATCCTGAAGCCATCGCCGGATTCGATGCCGGGCGGGAAGGTGCTGACGCCGGAATCGCCCGTTCGGAGATCGAAGATGGGGATAGCGGCGGCGACAAGCAATCCAGCAGCGAGGATGAGGCTGATAACGGGAGCTTTCATGACGCCGTGGGAGAGCTTGTCCCAAAAGCCGCCGACGCTCTCTTCATGCGTCATGGCCTGGGCCTTGTGGACGAAGGGAACGCGTAGGCGCTCAATCTTATCGCCCAGGAGGCTGAGGATAGCAGGAAGGAGGGTCATGGAGGCGACGATGGAGACGACGACGACGCTGATGGCGCCGAGACCAACGGAGATGAAGGCATTGGAGGGGACGAGGAGCATGCCGAGGAGGGCGAGGATGACGGTGAGGCCGCTGAAGAAGACGGCGCGGCCTGCCGTTGAGGCGGACTTGGCGATGGCCGCATGCTTGTCCAGGCCTTTGGCGCGCTCTTCCCGGTACCGGTCCACGATGAAGAGGCAGTAGTCTATGCCGACGGCCAGACCGATCATGAAGATCATGTTCTGGATGAAGATCGAGAGGTCAAACCCGGCGCCGAAGATGCCGGCGACGCCGAGGGCGACGAGGATCGAAATCACGGCGATGGCAAGCGGAATCAAAGCCGCGACGACGGCGCCGAAGACGAGGATGAGGATGAGGATGGCAACCGGGGCGCCGATGCCTTCGCCCTTTTGCAGGTCCTTCTCAGAGATGACCGCGAAATCTTCTGAGAGGGAGGCCTCTCCGGTAGTGATGACCTTGAAGTCAGCCGTGCTTGCCTTGGAGGTGACCTTTTCGCGGAGGACCTTCAGCGGTTCTGAGGAGTCGTTGATGTCACCCGCGACTTGAAAGGGGATGATGGTGGTTTTCTTGTCCTTGGAGACGAAGCCGGCGTTGTTCGTGGAGTAATAGGAGACGACCGTTTCGGCGATGACCAAGTCTCCCGGCTTATGGTCATGGGTCTCCTTAACCTTCTTTTCCAAGTCTTGGACGAAGGCCTTATAGGCAGGGTCGTCGACGGTCTTGGTGGCCGAGGAGACGATAACGATGTCGTTAGCGCGACGCGGGCCACGGAGGCGCTCTTCCAGAAGGTCATTGCCCTTGGTGGAGTCGGGATTATTGAGAACGGTGAAGGAGGTAGTCAGGTTGGGGATGAGCAAAGCATTCGCCACAAGCAACCCGACAACAACTGCAATAATCCAAAAGAGAAGCGTCCGCTTCGGCTTTCTGGCGCTCGCATTGGCGAGCTGTTCGATGGGTAGACCGAGTTTCATGGAGCCCCTTCGTAGCGCAGTGCGCGTCACTTAAGCTTGACCTTTAGATGGCCGAGGGACAGTCTAGGATTCACGCAATCGGCACGTCAATGGATTGACGACGGCGCAAAAGGGGGATATAGGAAGCGCACTTCACATATGCATCTCAGGCTTGCCTAGCGGGCGCTACCCAGACCCGGCAGTTTGGAGGCTGCCTCTTGGGCTAGGAACCAATGGAGCGTTCCCGCTTTCGGGCGGACCATGGCGGCGGGGAGTCGTGCATCGGCCTGGCGAGGCTGCATCAGGCGAGCAAGCACGTCGGCCTTGGAGGCGTCGTTCGCGATGACAGCGACGTGGCGCGCGGCGTTGATGAGAGGGAGCGTGAAGGTGATGCGGTGCATCTTCCTATCGGGCGAGAGGGTGGCGATGGCGAGCCGCGTCTTGGTGTGCAGCGCTTCGCTGCCGGGGAAGAGGGAGGCGACGTGGCCGTCTTCGCCGATGCCGAGGAGGATGAGATCGAAGATGGGTTTATCGCCACCCAGAGTTGCCGCGATCTCCTCTTCATAGGCGTTGGCGGCGGCGCTGGGCATCCATTCGCCCTTGATGCGATGCACGTGCTTCTCAGGGATCGGAACGTGGCGAAGGATGGTTTCCCGAGCAAGCTTGTAGTTGCTCTGGGGGCTATCCGGCGGGACGCAGCGCTCATCGCTCCAAAAGACGTGCCAGGCCTGCCATCCAATGCGCTCCGCGAAGGGCGGCGAGGCTAGGGCGGCGTAGAGCCTGGCCGGGCTGTTGCCGCCGGAGAGCGCGATGGTGAACCTGGCGGAGGCCTCCACGCGCTCATGGGAGAGATCGGCGATGAACTTGGCGATGGCGCGGGCGTTTTCGCCAGGCGTGCTGGAGAGGTGCAGATCAAACATAGGCCTCCTCGCGATTGCCACAGAGGACGAGCCATTCGCGACTATCCTGGATGATAAGGGCGCTTGCGGCCTCCGGTCCCCAGGAGCCTGGTTCGTAGAGGCGGAGGGGAGGGGCGGCGGGGCCATCGCCGTCATCCAGCAGCGGGGCAACAACACGCCACGACTCTTCGATCTGGTCACTGCGGATAAAGAGCGTTGGATCGCCGGCAAGGGCATCTTGCAAAAGGCGCTCGTAGGCTTCAGGGAAGCCCTGGGTGCGGAACTCGGTCTTGTAGTGGAAGCGCATGTCCACGGAGCGGGTCTCCATGCCGGCATCGGGCACCTTAGCCTCAAAGCGGAGGGAGGCGCCTTCATCGGGCTGGATGCAGAGGGAGAGGATGTTCGGCGGCAGAGGCTCCCGGCTGAACATCTGGTGCGGCGGCTGGCGGAACAGGACGACGACCTCGGAAACTTTGGTGTTCAGGGCCTTGCCGGTGCGCAGATAGAAGGGGACGCCCTGCCAGCGCCAGTTGTCCACGAAGAGCCGCATGGCGACGAAGGTGGGCGTAGCAGAACCTCTGGCGACGCCCTTTTCTTGCGTATAGCCGCGGTACTGGCCTTTGACGGCGTGCAGGCGCGCCTCGCCCGGCTGCCAGGGGCGGATGGCTTTCAAGACGTCCACCTTTTTGCTGCGCAGGGACTCCGGGTCGAGGGCGCTTGGCGGCTCCATGGCGATCATGGTCATGATCTGCAAAATGTGGTTCTGCAGCATATCGCGGACGACGCCTGTGCGATCATAGAAGCCTGAGCGATCGCCGACGGGGACCTTTTCGGCGACGGTGATCTGGACGCAATCCACGAAATTGCGGTTCCAAAGCGGCTCAAAGATGGCGTTGGCGAAACGGAAGACGAGGAGATTCTGCACCGTCTCCTTGCCCAGGTAGTGGTCTATGCGAAAGACCTGCCGCTCGGAGAAGTGGCGATGGACGAGCCGGTTCAACTCCTGGGCACTCGCCAGATCGCGGCCGAAGGGCTTTTCGACAACGATGCGCCGCCAGCCGGTGCCTTCGCCCGCAAGCTTGACGTGGCCAAGGTTCTTGATGGCGGCCTCGTAGAGCTGCGGGGCGATGGAGAGATAGAAGAGGCGATTGGCCGGCTGGACGGCGCCCTCAAGCTTTGCGATGTGGCGGGCGAGGGAGGCCATATCGTCGCGGGATTCCACAGAGGCAGGGAGATAGGAGAGGAGCCCGGCGAAGGCATCCCACTCGCCAAGGCGGACGGAGAGCTCGTCCACTGCCTGGACGGCCTCACGCATAGCATCGCGGAACTGCTGGTCGCTCTGCTGGGTGCGGGAGACGCCGAGGATGCGGACGCCCTTGGGCAGGCGCTTCTTGAGGTGCAAGCGATAGAGGGCGGGCAGTAGCTTGCGGCGCGTGAGATCGCCCGTTGCGCCGAAGATGACGATGAGGGTGCTTTCCCGCGCCATGCTAGGCCTCTTTCACCGCGTGGCCGCCGAACTGGTTGCGTATGGCGGCCAGGAGGCGATCGGCGTAGGAGTTGGCCTGGCGGGAGCGAAAGCGCTCGTAGAGAGCGGCGGTGATGACAGGCGCGGGAGTTGCGGCATCCACGGCCTCCTGGACGGTCCAGCGGCCTTCGCCGGAGTCTTCCACGTAGGGGGCCAGGCCTTGGAGCTTGGGGTTCTCCTTGAGGGCGGCGACGGTGAGATCGAGGAGCCATGAGCGGACGACGCTGCCGCTGCGCCAGAGGTCGGCGACTTGGGCGACGTCTATGCCAAGGTCCTTCTTCGCCTGGAGAAGATCGAGGCCCTCGGCGTAGGCCTGCATGATGCCATATTCGATGCCGTTGTGGATCATCTTCACGAAGTGCCCCGCGCCTGAGGGGCCGACGTGGGCGAAGCCGCGATCGGGGCCGGGCGCGAGGCTCTTGAAGATAGGCGTGAGGCGAGTCACGGCCTTCTTTTCGCCACCGACCATGAGGCAGTAGCCCTCCTTGAGGCCCCAGATGCCGCCGCTTGTGCCGACGTCTAGGAAATGGATGCCTTTGGCTTTGAGGGAATCGGCGCGCCGTATGCTCTCTTTGTAGTTGGAATTGCCGCCATCAACGATGACATCGCCCTTGGAAAGCAGGGCGGCCAAGTCGTTGATCGTTTTCTCCGTCGGGTCCCCAGATGGCACCATGACCCAGACGGCGCGGGGCTTGGCGAGCTTGGCGACGAGATCGGCAAGGTCTTTCGCGCCCGCGGCGCCTTGGCTCGCCGCGGTTCGCACCGCCGAGGGATTGAAATCGAAGGCGACGACCTTGTGGCCGGCCTTAAGGAGGCGCTGAGCCATGTTGCCGCCCATGCGACCAAGGCCGATGAGTCCTATTTCCATAATCGTGCTCCTCCGTGCTAGCCGATGGCGGAGAGGGAATCTTCAAGAGAGCCGGTGATTTTGATGCGCGCAACCCTGCGACCCGCGGCCGCGAGGGCTTGCAGATCGCCGAGAGCCTGCGCCTGGGCGAGGGCGCCGAAGGAGTAGGGCTTGCCGGGGATAGGGATGTCCTCCTTGTCGTCCTTCACGATCTGGAGGAAGAGGCCGTTGTTTGGCCCGCCCTTGTGGAGCTGGCCTGTGGAGTGGAGATAGCGCGGGCCGAGGCCAAAGGTCGTCGCGATCTTCAATCGCGTCATGAGCCGCTCGCGGAGGAGGGAGAGGGCCGTATCCACCTCTGTGGTGAAGGGAAGATAGGCGAGGATAGCAAGATAATCGCCCGGCTTAGCCCTGGCGAAAAGGTCTTTCGGCGAGATGGTGGCGAAGGCCGCTGGCAGCTTGCCGCTCTTTTCGTAGGCCGCGAGGACATCGTTCGTGTTGCGCTTGGCCTGCTCCACGTTAGGCTGATCGAAGGCGTTCACGCCCAGATATACGCCAGCAACGGCGGTAGCGAACTCCCACCAATAGAAGAGCTCGCCGACATCATAGATATCGCGGATGCTCTGGGTCATGACGAAGGGGCCGCGCGCGCCGACCTGGGTGAGCATCTTGTCCACCGGGGACGGCTCGGCATCTTCCAACCGGATATTGATGAAGCATCTATCGTTCCCGTAGACGTCCGGCCCGCCGAGGGGCTCGGTGGCAACAGGCACGATACCCTTCCTTGCCTTGCCGAGGCTTTCCGCGATGAGCTGTTCCGCCCAAGAGGCGAAGGGCTGGAAGGTGAGGGAGGGCGCGAAGGTGACCTTATCGCGGCCCTCGCGCCACATGGCGGCCAGGTAGGCGCCGAGATAGGCGCCGGGATTCTTATCACCCGTTACAGCAGGTCCGCAGCGCTGCTGCATGGCGTGGGCTCTCTCCAAGAGCCGCGCAACGTCCACGCCTGCGAGGGCGGCGGGCACGAGGCCGAAGTGGGAGAAGAGGGAGTAGCGGCCGCCGACGTTGGGATCGGCGAGGAAGGTGCGGCGGAAGTTGTGGTCTTCGGCCAAGCGCTCCAGCGGCGTGCCGGGGTCGGTGATGGCGATGAAGCGCTCGCCGGCCTTGGCTTCGCCGACGGCCTCCGCGACTCTTTCGCGGAAGTGGCGGTAGAGGGAGATCACCTCTATGGTGGAGCCGGACTTGGAGGAGACGATGAAGAGGGTATCGGCCATGTCCACTTGCTCTTCCACTTCCCGGATGACGGAGGGAAGCGTGGAATCGAGGACGTGGAAGAGGGGAAAGGAGGCATCTTCGCCTATGATCTTGACGACGGCCTCGGCGCCGAGGGAGCTGCCTCCCATGCCGAGGAGGACGGTGTATGTGAAGGTCTCCTTGACGGATTCGGCGAAGGCGCGGATCTCTGCCGCCTGGGAACGCATCGCTTCGGGAAGGGTGAGCCAGGCGAGGCGGTTGGTGATCTCCTGGGGCGAATCGCTCCAGAGCGTGTGGTCCTTAGCCCAGATGCGCCTGACGATGCCTTTAGACTCCAGCTCGGCGACGGCGGAGTCTATGGCCTTGGACAGGCGAGCCGGATCGGGTGAGGAGGTCATCTGGAGGCTCCGTGGTCGAAGGAGGCAATGAACAAGGATAGGCAGGGATGGTTGAGGGAGTCAATGAAGGGAAGACGAAAGGTCCTGCGGGCCGGTTATCTTACTGCTCTGCTGCCCGGAATCGCCTGACTGTCGCAAGGGTCTCTTGTTGCATGGGGTCAAGCACCTGAACACCCGCGTTCTTCCCAGCAATGAGGAGTTCCTTGTCGCTGGTCAGCATGACAACGCCATCCTGGGAAGCGCGTGAGAGCCTAATCACCGGAGCAAGGTGCAGCGCGTCACCACTTCAAGGCTTGTGTTGTTCACAGACGGAGAGCCCTGTCTCTACGACCTCCTCGGTCAGCGGCCACACAAGCATTTGGTCACGCACATCAGTACGGAAGGAGGTCAGTATCTGAGCGACTCGCTCTGTGTTGATAAGAAGGCCCCTTTTCATCCGATGAACGGAAGAGGTGATTTCAAGAATGGACAACCTCGACGTGCAGATAACGTCGGTGATGAGGCGTTCAGCAAAGAAGGTGTCAACAGCTCCTGTCCCGACCTCGGTGAGGTAGCGCTAAAGAAGGACGGAAGCATCTAAATAGTAGATCACGGTCTATCGACTTGCTTCACGTTCCTTCAGTAGGAATTCGCTCAGCGAGATGCCCTTCAGTTCATGCTTAAGGTGTCTCCGCAGTTCTTGAATGTCAACCTTCGGCTCGCCATAGTGGGCGAGTGAGGCAATAGCAGCGTCCGTCTCTCGCCTCATAATTTCGAGGTCAGCTTTTGAGAGAGGCATTCGATTGCCGGTTGCTTTTCGTGTGCGTTGCTTCGTCGCCATCGCTTCTTCCTCCACCCCTGATGTGTAGAGTCTAATCCAAAATCGGATAGCCGTAATCCGGCGCAGGCCGGAAAGGCGAGGCCCCTCCGAGATCCGGAGGGGCCTCATGTACGTGAAGCGGGCCTGTAAGCCGAGTTCTGTACCGTCGCCGCCGTTTACATCTCTCCCCGAAGGGAGGGACCTCATCCTGCGGCGTCGGGGGCTGTCATCTATCTAGCTCCACCGTCACCGGTGAAGTCGTGCGGCCAACCCGAGGACTCGCCGGGCTCGTGCGTCCTCCTATTTGGCCTTGCTCCGGATGGGGCTTGCCTGCCGACCTGGTTGCCCAAACCGGCCGTGAGCTCTTACCTCACGTTTTCACCCTTGCCTCTCTTGCGAGATCGGCGGTGTGTCTCTGTGGCGCTTGCCGTACGGTTGCCCGTCCTGGGCGTTACCCAGCATCTGCCCGGGGGAGCTCGGACTTTCCTCCCCGACTTTCATCAGGGCGACAGCCTAGCCTGCTTGACGTAACGCTAGTATACCACATCCGTCTCGCACTTGACCCGCTTCCTGGGGCAATTATGATTGCCCCAGCCATTATTCGCCTGCCGGAGCCGCCAATGGACGACCTGCGCCACTTCCGAGATAAAGCCGCCATCGTGGGCATAGGCGAGACGCAGTTCTCCAAAAGCTCGGGGCGCACTGAGTGGTCGCTTGCGACGGAGGCTGCGGCGAAGGCCTGCGCCGATGCCGGGCTGGACCCCTCCGAGATAGACGGCATCATCCGGTGCAGTTATGACGCCGTCCTTCAGCACCAGCTCGTGCGGTCGCTGGGCATCAAGTCGCTCAGCTACCACGGAGAGGTGGGCTATGGCGGCGGCTCGCCGTGCGCGATCACGACGCAGGCGGCCATGGTGGTGGCCTCAGGGATGGCGAAGTACGTCCTCTGCTACCGCTCGGTGAACCTGGGCTCGGGACAGCGCTACGGCGTCTCCCGGGCGGGTGAGTACGTGGCTGGGGAGACGGCCTTCGCGACGCCCTTTGGGCACCTGGCCCCGGCGCAGTGGATCGCGATGATCGCCCTTCGGCATATGCACGAGTACGGGACCACCAGCCGCCAGCTTGGGGCCATCGCCGTCTCCCAGCGCGCCAACGCCAACCGCAACCCCAACGCCACGATGAAGGGGCCGTTGAGCCTCGAGGACCACCAGGCTTCGCGCTACATCGCCTGGCCGCTGCACCTCTTCGACTGCTGCCTCAACAGCGATGGCGCCGGGGCATACATCGTGACGACGACGGAGCGGGCGCGGGCGCTGAAGCAGACGCCTGCGCGCATCATGGGGATGGGCATGGGCATGGCGTGGAACCAGGAATCGGTGCGGAACTATAACCGGTCCTTGCTGACGCAGATACCGGAGCAGCAGGAGACGGCCAAGCGCGTCTTTGGGATGGCGGGCGTGAAACCCGCTGACATGGATGTGGCGCAGATCTACGATCACTTTACGCCGGGCGTGCTGATGGCTCTGGAGAACTGGGGCTTCTGCAAGATCGGCGAGGGCGGGCCCTTTGTGGAGAGCGGCGCGATCGGCTGGCCCGATGGGAAGCTGCCGCTGAACACCCACGGCGGGAATCTCTCCGAGGCCTATATCCACGGCATCACCCACATCATCGAAGGGGTGAAGCAGCTGCGCGGCACGTCCACCTCTCAGGTGAAGAAGGTTGAGCTTAGCTTTGTCGCCAGCGCGGCATACGTGCCGACCGCGGCGCTGATACTGCACTAAAAGGAAGGCGATCATGGAAGGACGAGCACCGACGGGCCTAACGTTGATCCTGGCGAACTGCGTGCCTCCAGGGAAAGAGGTAGAGCTGGATGAGTGGTATATCAAGACGCACATCCCCGATGTGACCAAGGCCGGGATCTTCGATAAGGCGACCCGGTATGAGAACCCCGCGGGGACGGGCGGCGAGAAGGACCCTCGCTACGCCATCCTGTTCGAAACGTCGCGCCCGAATGTCGCGGAGGCGTGGACGGAGAACCGCAAGCATACGGCCCCACTCAAAGATATGGGCCGCATCCACCCGAACCAGAAGGCGGCGCTGGTGTGCGTCTACCAGAGGAGCCCCGGCACGCCGAAGCCGCTCACAGGGGCAAACGCGGCGGGACGCAAGACAACGGGCATCATCATGGCCCTGCTGAACATCAAAGAGGGCAGAACCATGGCCGAATTCGACCATTGGTTCAACAACTACCACGGGCCGGACGTGCTTTCCGGAGGCGTCTTCCACACGGCGCACCGGTTCGTGAACACCAACATGGCTTCGGGCCAGCCGCAGTTGATGACGATCTACGAAACGGATGCGCCGGACCCGATCCACGCCACGCCGACGCCGAAGGGCTTTGTCTACCGGAATATGGACGACCGCCCAGGGGCGGTTTCGGTCACGCTGCGCTTCAAGATGACCTACTCCAGCGTGACAGGTAGGAAGTAGGCGCTAGGACGTTTTCCGCTCCGCGGTAATGACCCAGACACCGAAGGCCATGCCGATGGCGGCGGGCAGCAGCACCCAGGAGCGTGAATCGGCGAAGGCGATGGCGGAGAAGGCCGCGCCCCAGAAGGGGGCGGTGCCGAAGAGGGTTGCGGCCCGGGCGGCCCCGATGCCCCGCATGCTGCTATAGAGCAGGATGAGCGAGATGCCGTAGCTCAGCGCGCCTATGGCCACGGCGCCCGCTACAAGCCCCGCCGCCGGGTAGTCTTTCCCCAGCGAGAGGGCGATGAGCGTGGTGATGACGCCCGCGCAGGTGCTCTTGATGCGCACGAGAGCAAAGACGTCCCGCTGGGCCAGCTTGCCGCTGACGTTATTGTCCAGCGCCCAGCCTAGCGCCGCGCCTGCCACGGCTATCGCGCCGAGGCTCAGGCCGAAGCCGCCGTTCCCGCGAGCTGAGAGCAGCGCGCCGACGCAGGCCACCACGAGCGCCCCGAGCCAGACGCGCCGACCGAGGCGCTCCCGGAAGAGGAAGGCGGCCAGAAGCGCGGTGAAGGGGACCTCTGTGCTGAGCATCAGGGAACCGGTTCCGGCATCGGTCCGGCTCAGACCGACGAGGAGCAGGATGGGCGAGAGGACGCCGCCGATGAGGATGATGATGACCAAGAACGGAATGTCCACCCTCTGGATCGGGACTGCGGCTGCGTCTGCGCGGGTGCGGCCGGAGAGGCGCTCGAAGAGGACGATGGCCCAGGAAACGGAAGCTGCGCCGAGGGGGAAGAGCCCCGCGAGCGGGAGCGACTCGATGTCGCTCAGGAGAGCATCGCTGATGGGGAGGCTGACGGCGTAGGCGATGGCCGAGGCGAGAGCGAGGGCGTATGCCTGGCGGCGCGTCATGCGTGCCTAGGGGCGGCCGTCCGGCCGCCCCTATTTCTCGAGCATGCCCTTGGTGCTGGGCGTGACGCCTGCGAAGCGCGGGTCAAGGCGCGTGGCCGCGCCGAGGGAGCGCGCCAGCGACTTGAAGAGGCACTCTACTTTGTGGTGGTCGTTGACACCGCGCACCACTTGGGCGTGGATGTTCATCTTCCCTTCGCGGGCCAGCGTCTCAAAGAAGTGGCGCACGAGGTCCGTGATGAGGTCGCCGACTTCATGGGCGGTGAAGTTCGCTTCAAAGAATGAGTAGCCGCGGCCGCTGATATCCAGGGCCACCGTCGCCAGGGCCTCATCCAGCGGCACGGAGGCGTTGGCCATACGGGCGATGCCCTTCTTATCGCCGAGGGCCTGGTTGAGCGCCTGGCCGAAGGCGATGGCTACATCCTCCACCAGGTGGTGGCCGTCCGGGTCCATCTGCACGCTTGCCTTGAGCTTCATATCGAAGGCGGCGTGGCGCGCCAGCTGGGACATCATGTGGTCGAGCATGACGCGGCCGGTGGAGACATCGTACTTCCCGGTGCCGTCGAGATCGAGCTCCAGGGCAATGGACGTCTCGCCCGTCTTGCGGACGATCTTGGCGGTGCGCCGTTTTGGCGCCGGCTTGGCTGGCATTACTTGTAGTCCTCCCAGGCCCGGAGGGCCCAGATCAGGGCATCCGTATCTTGCGGCAGGCCCACGCTGATGCGGATGCAGTCTTTGAGGCCCAGCGTATCAAAGTATCGCAGAAAGATGCCTTGCTTGCGCAGGTCGTCGCGCATCTTCTTGGGGTTGCGGCCGACGACTTTGCAGAGGATGAAGTTGGAGTCTGAGGGGATCGGGACCATGAAATCCAGGTTCTGGAGCATGACGAAGAGCCGGTCGCGCTCGTCCAGGATCTTTCTGACGGTCTCCTTCAGGTACGCGATATCCTTGAGCGATTCTAGGACGGCCACCTGGGCGGCCACGTTGACGTTGTAGGGGGGCTTGATGGCCATGAGCCGCTGGACGATGGCGGGCGACATGATGCCATAGCCGACGCGGAGGCCCGCCAGTCCAGCCCACTTGCTGAAGGTGCGCAGGACCACAAGGTTCGGGTTCTTAGCCACAAGGTCCACGGCAGTGACGCCGCTGAACTCATAGTAAGCCTCATCCACGATGACGATGGCGCCGGTCTTCAGCAGCTTCACGATGGAGTCGCGAGGCGTCAGGGTGCCTGTGGGATTGTTGGGATTGGCGATGAAGACGAGCTTGGTGCTGTCCCGCGCCGCGGCAAGGCCGGCCTCCACATCCACCGTGAAATCCTTGCGCCGGGGGACGTTGATGGCGCTCGCGCCGCAGACGGCGGCGTTGAAGGAGTACATGCCGAAGGTGGGGGTGAAATTGAGGACGGTATCGCCGGGGTCTAAGAAGAGGCGCATGAGGAGGTCTATCAGCTCATCGCTGCCTGCCCCTGCGAGGACATAGCTGGGGTCAACGCCGGCATAGGCCGCGATAGCCTTGCGCAGCTCGCGCTGATCCGGGTCAGGGTAGATGTTGTAGCCCTGATAGGCGCGCAGGGCTTCCAGGACCCGCGGCGAGCAGCCGTAGGGGTTCTCATTGCCGTCCAGCTTGATGAGGCGGCCATCGGGCTGTTTACCGTCCGTAGGCAGTGCGCCGGGCAGGACGATGGCCTGATAGCTCTCCAAGGAGCGGAGGTCCCTTCGCACCAACCGGGCGATGCCGTCCCTCGTAGGGCTGGCGCGACCCTTGGCAGGAGATGCTTTTGCAGACTTCTTCATAGGCCAGCGTTCGCTATTTCAGAGTGATCTCTAGGAGCGACTGCAGATAGACGAATGGTTGCAGAATGGCAGGCTTCCAGCCGGTGGCCTCTTGAATAAAGCCTCCCTTGCCGGCTTGACCGGGCCTCCACAGTTTATCTTGGACCGGCAGCATAAGCCAGTTCAGAAAGTCGCCGCTTTTGGTCTCCATAGGCCAAGTGAATTGAGTGAGGAAGTCGTCTCGCGCCCTTTGGCCGTGTGAGTGGTCGAACTGCGATGGGAAGTTCGTGCGAGTGAAGATGCTTGCGCCGGTGGCCTCCACGAACCAGTAGATGGGGATGAGGCCGTTGGGGAATTCCTTGGTGACCCGGTAAGTCCATTTTCCAAGGAGTTCTCTTGCGGAGACATCTTCAGGCTTCAGGCCTTCGCTCATCTGGTCTCCGGCGACCTCCCACACCGCCACTAGGCCAACGTTACTATGCCGACGGCCATCCTTGTTGCTCTTGAACTCCCATAGCGTTCCCATAGCCTCTCCCTAGGCCGGCGGCGGCAGCTCCGCCGGCCGCTTACATCCGCAGTTCAGCGGAACGGGCGTGCGCTGTCAATCCTTCGGCGCGGGCGATGCGGGCGGCGTCCCCGGCTAATCCCTTGGCCTGGCCCGGCCTGAGGCCGATGACGCTGGTGACGCGGACGAAGTCGTGGAGGCCGAGGGCGGACGAGAAGCGCGCCGTGCCCATGGTGGGCATCACATGGCTAGGCCCGGCGTTGTAATCGCCCAGGACTTCAGGCGAACCTTCGCCCAAGAAGATCCCGCCGGCGTTGCGGACGTGGCGGGCCTCTTCCCGGGCGTTCCGCACCACAAGACAAAGGTGCTCGGGCGCCACCTCGTTTGCCAGGGTCACGGCCTCTCGCACATCCTTCACGAGGGCGATAAGGCCCCGGTTTTTCACTGATTCGGCGGCTATCGCTTTCCGCTCGAGAGTCGCGAGCTGGCTCGCCACCTCTTTGGCGACGGCCTGGGCGAGCTTGGCGGAAGGCGTGATGAGGACCGGAGTGGCCAGCACATCATGCTCGGCCTGGGCCAGGAGGTCGGCGGCGACGAGGCGCGCATTTGCGGAATCGTCGGCCACGATAAGCGTCTCCGTGGGCCCGTGGAGACCGTCTATGCCCACGGCGCCGAAGAGCCTGCGCTTTGCGGCGGTGACGAAGACATTCCCAGGGCCGACGATCTTGTCCACCTTGGCCACGCTCTTGGTCCCAAGGGCCAGCGCCGCGACGGCCTGCGCGCCGCCCATCTTATAGATGGTGTCCACCCCGGCGATCTTTGCCGCGGCCAGGATGACCGGCGTCACCGCGCCGTCTTTCCCCGGCGGCGTGGCGATGACGACGGACTTGACCCCCGCCACACGGGCGGGGACGGCGGTGTGCAGCACCGTGGAGGGATAGGCGGCGGTGCCGCCGGGAACATACATGGCAACGGAGGCGATGGGCTCGATCTGCTGGCCGAGGCCTGCCGCCTCATCGAACCAGCTGACGGGCAAGGCGACCTGGTGGAACTCACGGATGCGGTCGGCGGCGCGCTCCAGGGCGGCAAGAAGCTCTTTGTCCATCTTGGCGGCGGCCTTGGCGATCTCGGCCTTGCTGACGGTGAGAGACTTCAGGGAGACGCCGTCTATGCGGCGCGTGTAATCCAGGAGGGCGGCATCGCCCTTGGCGCGCACGTCCTCGATGATGCGAGCGACGGCCTCCTCAACAGTAAGCGGCTTGCCGAAGATAGCTTTGATGCGCGCCTGGGCGGCGGGCGGCAGTGCCGAGGAGTCAGGCGCGGGCCTGCGCACGGCTGCGCGGGCCTGGGCGAGGCCGTGAACGATCTTCAATTGACCTGCCCTGCCTTGAGGTAGCGGTTCGCCGTCTCCACAAAATTGTCCATCGCCGCTTGGCGGAAGGAGGCGATCTCATCATCCGGGATGTGAGCGCGAACCTTTTCCAGCATCTCAGGTATCTTGTCCATCACCTGCTCCGTCTCGCCCACGGAGGCGCTGGGGCGCAGGCGCTTCACCATCCCGGCGAATTTATGCCAGGGAAGCTCGCGGCCGGCTCGGTCAATCACGATCCCCTGCCATTCGCGCAGCACGCCCTCGTCAATGAGGCCGACTTCGACGCCCTGCCACGCGCCTTTGATGCTCTCCAACGCACCCTCCAGGTCTGCGATGCTTTCGCGCTCCCGGCGGTCCAGGTGGAACTGCATGACGCGGTCCAGCACCAGCACCAAGGGGTCGCTTGCGAGCGTGGAGCCCTTGCCGAAGTGCCGCCGCCAGATCTGGCAGATCCAGCCTTCGTCTATGTTGAGGTGGCAGAGGTACCCGAGCATAAAGGCGGTGGTCTCCCGGCTCAGCCTGTCCGACCTGCGAAGCTGGGGATTCTCAGAAAGCATGCGCTCGAAACCTGCGCCGGTAGGGTCCGTGGCGAGCTTGAAAAAGTGGGTGCGCTCCCGCTCCCAGCCCTTAAAGAGGCGGACGTCAGGCGTGGTGCATCCGAGCAGGAAGCTCCCCTGGTGCTCCCGCACGATGGGATGGCCGAGGCGCTTGCCCGACTCCAGCGCAAACCCGATGTGGAGACCGAGATTCGGCATGGTGATCCTGCGATTGGGTTGTGGCGCTCCTAGCCGCCGTTGGAGCCGCTGGTATGCACGAACGGGAGCACGAGACCGAGTACCATGGCGAGGATGATGATGATCGAAACGATTACCAAGAGTAGCCGCATACGCGGGCTAAGCCCGCGGTATGCGCTGTCCTCTTGCTTGCGCTTGCCCCTGCTCATCACTCACCCCGCTTTGCGTTCAGCGCTTTGACCAGTTCTTCATAGGCCTCGCAACGGCCGCCGAAGACGTAGTGGGCCGGAAAGACGACGACGCCGCTTGCGCCGATCTTTCTGAGATGGTCCACCCCAGCCGCCAGCTGGGCGATGGGGACAACGACGGAGACGGAGTACCACCCCCTATCGCCCGTCTTGCTGACCACGGTGGAGACCGTGGGTCCTTGCATGCCGGCCACGATGGGGTTCTTGGTAACGCGCGCGGCGACAGCCTCCACCGATTCGCCACGGATGTTGGCGATGATGGAGTAAAAGCCCTCCGCCCTAAGGCGCGCTTCGATGAGCTCCAGGAGCGTCTTGGTCATCTCCAGCTTCTTCGCATCGCTCTTGAGCAGGCGCCTGTTGACCACGAAGCAGGCGGCGGACTCTACGATGGTGCCATCGTCCAGGGGCCGGAGGTTGTTCTCGCGAAGGGTGGCGCCGCTGGAGACCATATCGCTGATAACATCAGCCGTGCCGATGAGCGGGGCTGCTTCGATGGCGCCGTTGATGTGGATCAGATCGTAGGGGGAAACGCCCTTCCGGCGCAGGTAGTCGCCGACGAGCCTGTGGTACTTGGTGCCGACGCGCAGCCGCCTGGCCTTGGCCATCCTGGCCAGGTCCTTGGAGGTGCGCACGTCATGCCAGGCGTTTGGCACCGCCACCACCAGGTTTGACCGGCTGAAGCCCAGGTCCTTCAGAACGGCGAAAGAATCGCCCTTCTCATTCCGATTCTCAAGGAAGCGCTCATAGCCCAAGATGGCGGCGTCAATCACCCCTGCATCCAGCTCGCCGGGGATGTCCACGGAGCGCTGGAAGATGACCTCCACGCCCTTGAGAACGCCGATCTTCCCAGTGTAGATGCGCTTATTGGGGCGGGAGACATCCAGGCCGCACTTCTGCATGAAGGCCATGGTGTCATCCTCCATCTGGCGGTCGCTTGGGAGCGCCAGGCGAAGGGTGCCGTTGCGCGGCGGAGACGTGGGTTTGGCGGGAGTGGAGGAGGGCATGGGTACTCTTTCAGGAAAGCGTCAAAACATTGTAACAAGGAGGCGCATATCTGGGCAACGAGGCTCCCTTTCGTAGCTTCTTCACGGTCGCCCGGCACGGCTTTATGAGGAAGTGACAGCCACAGCCTACTTTTGAGCAAACGCCATGAGCGGAGGGGGGATATGTTCTGGTTCCACGATGGGCGGATGCACTGGGGATGGTTCGCGTTCGGCATGGTTGTGGATGGTCTTCCTTTGGGGCGGGTTGATCTGGCTTATTGTCTGGGGCATAAGGAGCCTGTCCGGGCAGGCTCGTGAGCCGGGTGGGAAATCTGCCATAGAGATCGCCCGGGAGCGGTATGCGCGTGGCAAGATAACCAAGGAGCAGTTCGAGGAAGTGAAGCAGCCGCTTTCCGCATAGGCGCCGCCGCGCGCGGCTCCGGTTGCATTCCTTGACAATCCCTGGGGACGCCGCTACCCTCGCCTATGCGCTTTCACCCCACAGCAACCGAGGCGAACCACGCCCATGACGCAAGAGAAAGTCATCCCGATTTCCGATGAGCTGAAGGCATTCATCGGCAGAGAGTGCAACCGCAAAGTCTCGGCGCCCGTCTCGCTATCGGACATCCGCAAATGGGCCATCGCCGCGTACTGGCCGGAGACGCCGCCCCGCCTCTTTTGGGACGAGGAATATGCGAAGAAGACGCGCTTCGGAGGCATCGTCGCGCCGGAGGACTTCAACCCCTTCAGCTGGCCGATAGACCGCAGCACCTACAACATGGGCGATGAGCCCACCCACGCGCCCACCAAGCGCATGGGCATCGGCCTTGGGATGCTGAACGGCGGCGGGGGCAACGAGTTCCTGAGCCGCATCCGCCCGGGCGATGTCATCACCAGCGTCACCAAGTTCGACGATATCTTCTGCCGCCAGGGCTCCAAGTGGCCCATGCTCTTTTTTGTCCGCAAGACCACCTGGACCAACCAGAAGGGCGAAGTGATCAAGTACAACACCCACGTGGCGATCAAGCACTAGGCCGCCGCCAGCTATGACCCTGCAGCAAGAGATCCGAGTGAGCGATGAGCTGAAGACCTGGCTCGGCAAGGAAGCGGCGCGCCACACATCGCCCCCGGTGAGCGAAGCGGATATTCGGAAGTGCGCCATCGCCGTCTACTGGCCGGAAATGCCGCCGAGACTTTACTGGGACGCCGATTATGCCGAAAAGACCCGCTATGGCGGCATCGTCGCGCCGGAAGTCTTCAACCCCTTCGCCTGGAGCATCGGGATCGTCTCCGGGGCCTTCCTCCCGGATCCCATCTCCCCTATCCTCCAGCGGGCAGGCAAGGGCCTGAACTGGCTCAACGGCGGCAACAGGGATGAGTTCCACGCCCCCATGCGCCCCGGCGATGTCATCACCAGCGTCACCTCCCTAGACGATGTGCACACCCGCCAGGGAGGGCGCTTCCCTATGCTCTTTTTCACCAAGAAGTATGTGTGGACGAACCACAGGGGCGAGCTTGTGAAGGTCTCACGACAGACATCCATCGGAGTTCTAGGAACTCCGTAGCAGAAGGAGCATGAATGACCCAATCCAAGGATATTCCCATCACGCCCGGCCTCAAGGCTTACATCGGCAGGGAGATATCCCGATATCATTCCCAGCCGATCGCCCTTTCGGACATCCGCAAGTGGGCTATCGCTGTCTACTGGCCGGAGACGCCGCCGCGCCTCTATTGGGACGCCGACTACGCCAAGAAGACGCGCTTCGGCGGCGTCATCGCGCCGGAGGACTTCAATCCATTCGGTTGGCCTGTGGAAAAGCCCAAGCAGATGGACTTCAGCGATATCTATGCCGAGCTCAAAAAGATGGGCAACAGCCTGAACGTCCTGAACGGCGGCGGCGGCGCCCAGTTCCTGACCCCCATGCGCCCCGGCGATGTCATCACCTCAGTGACCATCATTGACGATATCTATTACCGCCAGGGAACTAAGTGGCCCATGAGCTTCATCATCCGCAAGACCACTTGGACCAATCAGAAGGACGAGACCGTCCGAATCTCAACCAATACGCAGATCAACTACTAGGAGGCATGTCATGTCGCTCGATCACACGCTCTATGTTGAAGATGTTCAGGAAGGCCAGGAGATCCCCACCTTCCAGCGCCAGACGGACCTGATGCACTGGAACCGCTTCGCGGCGGTGAACGATGAGTTTGTCCAGATCCATATGGACGATGAGGCGGCCAAGAAGGCGGGCATGACGGGAGCCTTCGGCATGGGCAACCTGCGCTATGCCTACATCCTCAATATGCTGCGCGCCTGGGCCGGCATCAACGGCGATATCCGCCGCCTGGACGTTCAGCACCGCGCCATCAGCTACAAGCACGATGTCCTTACCGCCAAGGGCAAGGTGACCAAGAAGTATGCCAAGGACGGCAAGCATTTTGTGGACTTGGACGTTGAAGTGACTAACCAGAAGAACGAAAAGACCACCCTCGGCACGGCCACCGTTGAGATGCCCTCAAAGATGGCCCACGCGAAGGCGAGGTAACCATGACCACCGCACCGCCGTATAAGGGAGCGTTGCCCCAGCCGACGCCGGAAAGCAAGCCCTATTGGGACGGTCTTAAGCAGCATAAGCTGATGCTGCCCAAGTGCAAGAAGTGCGGGCCCTTCTTCTACCCGCGCCCCTTCTGCCCTACCTGCTTCAGCTGGGACATCGAATGGGCGCAGATGAGCGGCAAGGGGAAGATTTACACCTTTGTCATCAACTTCCGGCCGCCTCCCGCCTTGGGCGATAAGCCCCTCATCCTGGCGGTTGTGGAGCTGGCGGAGGGGCCGCGGATGATGACCAATATCGTGGGCATTGACCCGGACCCGGCAAAGCTCTGGTGCGAGATGCCGGTGGAAGTCACCTACCATGATGTGACGCCGGAGTTCACCTTCCCCAAGTTCAAGCCCAGCAACCCCAGCCAGCCCCGCCCCATCCCCCTCTACAACTAGGAGCTCCATGGTACCCAGAGACTTACGCGGCAAAGTAGCCATCGTCGGCGTCTCAGAGGCCGATAAGATCGGCGTCCGCCCGGACGCCTCTGTCCTCCGGCTCCACGCCGAGGCGGCCAAGAACGCCCTGGCCGATGCCGGGCTGACCATCAAGGACGTTGATGGGCTCTTCACCGCCGGCATCTATAGCAACCTCCTGGGCGAATATCTGGGCATCACCGCACGCTACACGGACGGCACCATGGTGGGCGGCTGCTCCTTCATCCTCTTTGTTGAGCATGCGATGCTGGCGCTGGCGGCGGGCGTCATCAACGTGGCCCTCATCACCCACGGGGAGAGCGGCAGATCGCGCGTGGGCGCGCCTCCCTGGCCCGGCGGGGCGATGCAGCCCACTGGCCAGTACGAGAACATCTGGGGCATCACTGGCGCGGCCTCCATGTTCACCCACCCTGCCACGCGCCACATGCACAAGTACGGCACCAAGCTGGAACACTTCGCCGAAGTCTCCGTCGCCACGCGCAAGTGGGCGGCGATGCACCCCATGGCGCTGATGAAGGACCCCATCACGATCCAGGACGTCCTGAACTCGCGATGGGTCTGCTGGCCCCACACGCTGCTGATGTGCTGTCTGGTCACGGATGCCGGCGGCGCGCTGGTGCTTACTCGCGCGGACAGGGCGAAATCGCTCAAGAAGCCGCCCGTCTATGTGCTGGGCACCGGCGAGGCGACGCAACATAACATGATCAGCCAGATGAAGGACATGACCTGGCCTGAGACTTTCAAGGTCTCCGGAGATGCAGCCTTCAACATGGCCGGCGTGGAGCGCAAAGAGATCCAAGTGGCGGAATTGTATGACGCCTTCTCCTTCACGCCCATGGCGGCGCTGGAGGCCCTGGGCTTCTGCAAACCCGGCGAAAGCGGCCCCTTCGTCTCCGGCCAGCGCACTGCCCCCGGCGGCGCCTTCCCCATGAACACCAACGGCGGCGGCCTCTCCTACACCCATAGCGGCATGTACGGCATGTTCACCGTCATCGAGCTGGTGCGCCAGCTGCGCGGCGAGTGCGGCCAGCGCCAGGTGAAGGGCGCCAAGATCGGCATCGCCCACGGGCCGGGCGGCATGTTCTCCGCGGCGGGAACGCTCATCGCGGGCAGCGTGGTTCCATAGCATCTCACCGCTTAGCCGCGAGAAAGCGTCATTCGTTGACTCCTTCCTTCTCTGGTGTTACAAATGCGAAGACTTTTTGCCTAGGAGTGCGCCCATGAAATTCGGCCTCTTCTACGAGATATGCGTCCCCAAACCCTGGACCCCAGGCAAAGAGGCGCGGATGATCCGCGAGGTCATCGAGCAGATCGTCGTCGCTGAGAAGTATGGATTTGAGTACGTCTGGTTCACCGAGCACCACTTCTTGGAGGAGTTCTCTCACTGCTCCGCTCCTGAAATTCTCTTGGGTGCGCTGAGCCAGGTGACCAAAAAGATTCGCCTCGGCCACGGCGTCGTCCTCACACCTCCCAAGTACAACCACCCGGTGCGCGTCGCCGAGCGCATCGCCATGCTGGACATCATAAGCAATGGCCGCGTCGAGCTCGGCACTGGCCGCTCCGTCACGCCAAGGGAGCTTGAGGGCTTTGATATCAACGCAGCCGAAAGCCGCGATATGTGGATGGAGGGCACGCAGTTGGTGGCGAGGCTCCTCTCGGAAGAGAAGGTGAGCTATGAGGGGAAGTATGTGCGCATGCCGGAGCGGACAGTACTCCCGCGCTGCGTTCAGAAGCCCCACCCGCCTATGTGGCTCGCCGGCACCTCGCCCGATAGCGCCAAGCGCGCCGCCGAAAGCGGTCTGGGAGTGCTCTTCTTCAGCACCGGCCTCACGCCGGAGATGCTGAAGGACACCGTCAAGATATATCGGGAGACCATCAAGAGCGCCAAGCCCATCGCAGGCAACGTGAATAACCAGCTGGCTGGCTTCTGCACGGGACTCTGCGGCAAAGACGATGCGGAGGCAAGAAGGACAGGCTCCCGCGCGGCCTGGTGGTACAACCTGATGGGAGCTGAGTACTCGTCCTGGCCCAAAGGCGTGGAGCCGCCCAAGACCTATGAATACACCAAGGAGCGCATGGCGGGTGCTGCTGACAAGCTGCGCGCCACTGGCCCCGAGGGCATGTTGAAGGACGATGTCATCATGGTCGGCGACCCGGATCGGTGCGCAGCCTACGTGAAGCGCTTCCAGGATGTCGGCGTAGACCAGCTCATCATCCACATGCAGGCCGGCGGCCTTCCTCACAAGCGGATGTTGGAGTCCATCACCCAGTTTGGCAAGTACGTCATTCCCCGCTTTAAGAAGGGCAAGGCCAAGCGCGCCGGGAAGGCGAAGAGGCGCCGTTAGCCTACGTGCGATTCACCTGAATTCAGCCCGTGTCTACGCCCGGGGAAACCGGCGTGTGGTGGTTCGGTCATGCCCACTCTTTCGAGAACAATGCAGGCTTGAAGTGTTGCCCTATGTCCTGGATAATCTAGTGGTCGTCCACGACCTGTATACCGGGAGGGTTTAGTGAAATTCGGACTCTTCTACGAAATCTGCGTCCCCAAGCCTTGGACACCTGAGAAAGAGGCCACGATCGTTCGGAACGTCGTGGAGCAGGTGAGGCATGCCGAAGCCCACGGCTTTGACTACATCTGGCTCACCGAACACCACTTCCTCCAAGAGTTCGCCCATTGCTCCGCCCCCGAAGTCCTCCTCGGCGCGCTGAGCCAGGTGACCACCCGCATGCGCCTGGGCCACGGCGTCGTTTTGACGCCGCCCAAGTACAACCACCCGGCGCGCGTGGCGGAGCGCATCGCCATGCTCGATATCCTCAGCAACGGGCGCGTGGAGCTTGGCACTGGGCGTTCCGTCTCTCCCACAGAGCTTGAGGGCTTTGAGATTAACGCCGAAGAGAGCCGCGACATGTGGTTGGAAGGCACGCAGGCAGTGGTCAAGCTCCTCACGCAAGAGGAGGTGGGGTTCAAGGGCAAATACGTGAACATCCCCCCAAGAACAGTCGTCCCTCGCTGCATCCAGAAGCCGCACCCGCCCATGTGGCTGGCCGGCACCTCGCCGGACAGCGCCAGGCGGGCGGCGGAAGCCGGCCTAGGCATCCTCTTCTTCGCTTCCGGTGTCGCTCCCGAGCAGCTGGACGATAAAGTGAACCTCTACCGCAAGCTCGTGAAGAATGCCACCCCCGTTGCAGGCTTTGTGAACAACCAGCTTGCAGGCTTCACTACCGGCCTCTGCGGCGAAGACGATGCAGAGACGAAAAAGATCGGCAGCGAAGCCGCCCACTGGTACGCCTTGCGCGGCATGCGGTACACCCGGTGGCCCAAGGATCAACCCCCTCCCCGCACGTACGAATACACGCTGCAGGGCATGTGGGAGGGCGAAAAGCATCTGCTTGCGGGCGGCCCGCAATCGCTCATTGATTCCGGCGGCATCATGGTGGGAGACCCTGCATCATGCACCAAGATCGTCCAGCGCTTCCAGGATGTGGGCGTGGATCAGCTCATCATCCACATGCAGGCGGGCGGCATCCCTCACAAGAAGATCATGGACTCCATCCGCATCTTTGGGAAGAACGTCATCCCGAAGTTCCAGAAAACGGCCGCCGGGGCGAAGAAGTAGCGGGCGGCTGACCTTTTCGGCCTCACTACCGAGCCAAAGCTGAGGGATAGGATGGCGCTGCATCCGCAGGTCAAGGCCTACCTGGAGCGAGTCTCCGGCACCCGCCCGGATGGGGCTACCATGACCCCCGCGCAAGCTCGCGCGTATAGTGCTGCAGTGCAGCGGGGAAAAGGTCCGGAGGTCACGAAGACCGAGGACCGGACGATCCCCGTTCAAGGCGGCACGATCCCTGTCCGCATCTACTTGCCCAAGGGCGTCGGGCCGCTCCCTGCGCTCGTCTGGCTTCACGGCGGCGGCTGGGTCGGCGGCGATATAGATCTGGCCGATGGGGCCTCTCGCCACATCGCCAATTGGGCCTCCTGCGTCGTCGTGAGCGTCGGCTACCGGCTCGCTCCCGAGTTCAAGTTCCCTGTCCCTGCGGAAGATTGCTACGCCGCCGCCAGATGGACTTTTGACAATTCCGCATCGCTCAACGCCGATCCTAAGCGGATCGCCATCGGCGGCTCCAGCGCCGGAGGCAACCTGGCGGCCGCCGTCGCGCTCATGGCCCGTGACCGCAACGGCCCGCCGCTGATCTATCAGGCCCTCGTCTACCCTGTGATCGAGCGCAACTTTGACACAAAGTCCTATCGCCGGAACGGCGAGGGCCTCTTTCTCACTAGGGCGATGATGCAGTTCTACTGGGAACAGTACCTGCGTAGCGTAGCCGATGCGGAGCATTCCTACGCCGCGCCCATCAAGGCGAAGAGTCTGAAGGGCCTTCCGCCTGCCCTTGTGCAGACGGCGGAATACGACCCGCTGCGCGATGAAGGCGAATCCTACGCGGCGGCCCTGAAGAAGGCGGGCGTGCGGACGAAGCTCACCCGGTACAAAGGGATGATCCACGGCTTCGTTAGCATGTGGTCGGAGATAGACGCCGGGCGCGATGCCTTGGCGGAAGTGGCGCGGGAGTTGAAGAAAAGCTTCCGCTAGGCGGGCAGATAGCTCCCGCCGTTCACGTGCAGCACCATGCCGGTGACGCGGTCGCTATAGGGCCCCACCAGATAGAGCAGCGCCCCCGCGATCTCGTCCGGCTTCACCATGCGGTAGGGGCGGATCATCTGGCCTTCGTTGTCAGCCGCCGTTTGCTCGGCCTCCTTATTCGGGGGAGGCCACACGGCGCTTGGGTAGACAAGGCCCAGGCCGCTATCGCTCACCAGCCCCGGCGCGATACAGTTCACGGTGATGCCGTACTCGCCCAACTCTCGAGCCACGCTTCGCGAAAAGCCGATGATGCCTGCCTTTGCGGTGGCGTAATCGGTCAGCGTCTTGATCTTGGAGCTGTAGGCCGCGCGCGATGAGGTGTTGACGATGCGTCCCCATTTCTCCTTCTTCATGTGCGGGATCACGGCCTTGGTGCAGAGAAACGTGCCGCGCAGGTGGACGTTCATCGCCCTATCCCAGAGCTCGAGGGGCATCTCCTCAACCGTCTTGCCTGACGTGGTGGCCCCGGCATGGTTGGAGAGGATGCTCACCTTGCCGAACTGCTTGAGGGTGCGTTCCACCATGCGCTCCACATCGGCGGGCTTGGAGACATCCGTGGGAACGCCGATGGCCTTGCCGCCGCCATCGCGTATCCTCTTCGCCACCGCCTCGCCGCGGCCTTCATCGTAATCGGCGACGACGAGGGATGCCCCCTCCTTCGCCAGGGCATAGGAGAAGGCGCTGCCCATACCTGGGCCGCCGCCTGCAGTGACGATCGCGACTCGATCCTTGAGGAACATCGAGTACTCCTGGTAGGTTGGGATTATAGAGTTGCTGGGGCGGCGAGTCAAAGGAGACGACAATTGTGATTTTGCCCTGTTCCTGCTGTAATAGCGACACTTCCGCGAAGGGGGTCTGCGATGCAGTTGAACGGCAAGAATGTGATCGTCACGGGCGCGGCGGCGGGCATCGGCAAAGCCACAGCCATCGCCTGTGCCAAGGCGGGCGCGAACGTGGCCCTTGTGGATATAGACGAGGCTGGGGCGAACAAGACGGCCAAAGAGTTCCCCCGACAGGGCAGGAAGTCCCTGGTCATCAAGACGGACATCGCGAACGTCCAGCAGACCCGCGCGATGGTGGCCCAGGTAAAGCGCGAATTCGGCTCCATTGACGCCCTGGCCAATGTGGCCGCCATCTTTCCCCGCGCCAAGATACTGGAGGTCACGGAGAAGCTGTGGGATGACATCCTCTCTGTGGACCTGCGTGGCCTCTTCTTCTGCTGTCAGGCGGCCATGCACGTCATGGTGCAGCAAAAGAGTGGCGTCATTGTGAACGTCGCCTCCGGCGCGGCCTTTCGCCCCATAGAGGGCCACGGCGTCTATTCCGCCGCCAAGGGCGGCGTGGTGGCCCTGAGCCGCGTGCTGGCCCTGGAGGGCATCAAGCACGGCGTCCGCACCAACGTCGTCGCCCCTGGGCATACCGATACCGAGCGTAACAAGGCCATTGTCACGCCTGCCCGGCGCGCCGGCGATTATGCCACCCTAGTCGGCGGCCGCTACATCGAACCGGCGGAGGTCGCCAGTGCCATCGTCTTCCTCTGCTCGGATGCCGCCTCCGGCATCAACGGCGCCATCCTCAACGTGTGCCGCGGCAGCTATATGATTGGCTGATGGCTCGCCTCCGCGCATTGACACTCGTCCAGGTCAGACGTACCGTTCGCGCTAATCACACCCCGGCGGGCAACCCATGAAATTCGGCCTGCTCTTTGAGCTTAACGTCCCCAAGCCCTGGGGCGACCGCACCGAGTACGATACCTTCCACCAGGCCGCCGACCAGACGGTGCTGGCCGAACAGCAAGGCTTCGAATATGTCTGGGCAGTGGAGCACCACTTCCTGCCCGAGTTTGCCCACTCCGGCGCGCCCGAAGTCTGGCTCGGCTATTTGGCCAGCCGCACCAGCACCATTCGCCTTGGCCATGGCGTCGTCCTTTTGGAGGGGAAGATCAACCACCCCATCCGCGTCGCCGAGCGCATCGCCACACTGGACATCATGTCCAACGGGCGTGTCGAGTTCGGCACCGGGCGGAGCGCCCACCCCTGGCAGATCGAGCCCTTCGGCTGTGAGCTGGCGGAGACGCGGGACGAGTGGGCGGAGGCCATAGATATCATCCCTAAGATGTGGTCCACGGACTGGTTCAGCCACAAGGGCAAGTTCTGGGATATCCCGGAGCGCAATATCCTGCCCAAGCCCATCCAGAAGCCGCATCCGCCCCTTTGGGTGGCCTGCGCCCAGCCGGACACCTTTGAGATGGCTGGCAGAAAGGGCGTCGGCGCGCTGTGTTTCACATTGGCCCAGCCGGGCCAGATGAAGGAGCGCATAGACCGCTACCGCACCGCCATCGCCACCGCGCCTGAGCAGGCAGGCCTCTTCAAAAACAACCAGGTAGGCGCCTTCACCGTGGTCTATTGCGACGATGACAACCAGCGGGCGCGCGACTTGGGCGGCCCGAACGCTCTCTGGTACTACGCCACCCTTCGCAACATCTACGATCCGGTCTGGATGCAGCGCAACCTGGAAGACGTACCGCCCAGCTACCGATGGCATGCCCAGCTCGTCCGGTCGGACGACCGCGTGGGCAACAAGGGATGGGACTACAACCAGCTCATAGACAACGGCTCCATGTGCGTCGGCGACCCTGACCACTGCATCCGCACCATCGAGAAATACGAGGCGGCCGGCGCCGACCAGCTTCTCTGCTTCATGCAGGTTGGGCGCATCCCCCATGAAAAGGTGATGAACTCCATCATGCTCTTTGGCAAGTACGTCATCCCCTACTTCGCAAAGAAGGCGAGAGGAAAGGCGACGCTGCTGTGAAGTTCGGCCTGATCTTTGAGCTGCAGGTCCCCAAGCCCTGGAACCCGCGCAGCGAGTACGATATCTTCCACCAGGCCGCCGACCAGGTGGTCTTTGCCGAACAGAACGGCTTCGAGTATGCCTGGGTGGTTGAGCATCACTTCCTCACCGAGTTCGCCCACTCCTGCGGCCCGGAAGTCTGGCTCGGCTATCTCGCCTCGCGGACCAGCGCCATCCGCCTGGGCCACGGCGTGGTCCTCATGGAAGGCAAGGTCAATCACCCTATCCGCGTGGCCGAGCGCCTTGCCACCCTGGACATCATGTCCAACGGCAGGGCGGACCTCGGCACGGGGCGCTCATCCAACCCGTGGCAGCTTGAGCCCTTCGGCGTGCGCCTTGAAGATACCCGCGATGAATGGGAAGAGGCCATCGAAATCATCCCCAAGATGTGGATGAGCGATTGGTTCAGCCACAAGGGCAAGTTCTGGGATATCCCCGAGCGCAACATCCTGCCGAAGCCCATCCGGAAGCCCCACCCTCCGCTCTGGATGGCCTGCGCTCAGCCGGACTCCTTCACCATCGCCGGACGGCACGGCATCGGAGCCCTCTGCTTCGCCATCGCGCCGCCGGGCTACCTGAAAGAGCGCATCGCCGACTATCGCAAGGCCGTCACCCACCCTGCCAAGCAGGCTGGCGCTTACAAGCATGAGCAGGTCGGCGCCTTTGCCATGACCTATTGCGACGACACCGACCGGAAGGCCCGTGAGATCGGCGGCCCGAACGCCTTGTGGTACTTTGCTACCAACAAGAAGCTCTACGACCCCAGCTGGCAGCGGATCGAAGAGAGAGACGTGCCGCCCAGCTACCGCTACCACAAGCTCAACGTCACCCCTGCCGATTCAGCCCTACGATCCAGGCAGGCCGATTACAACGAGCAGATAGACTCCGGCGCCTATTGCATCGGCGACCCAGACGCCTGCATCCGCACCATCGAGATGTACCGGGATGCGGGCGCAGACCAGATCCTCTGTATGATGCAGGTGGGACGCATCCCCCATGAGCGACTCATGAACTCCATCAAGCTCTTTGGGAAGTACGTCATCCCCCACTTCAAGAACAGCGCCAAGGGTGCCTGATGTGCGGACGCTACGCCGTCGCCTCCTCCAATCGAGAGATAGAAGAGCGCTTCCAGTGCGATGTCGGATCGCTGGAGCTTACGCCCCGCTATAACGTCGCGCCTACCCAGGAATCACTCGCCATCGTCACCGGCGCCAACGGCGAGCGGCAAGGCCAGATGATGCGCTGGGGCCTGGTGCCTCACTGGGCCAAGGACCTCTCCATCGGCGCGCGCTTCATCAACGCCAGGGCTGAGACGGCGGAGGAGACGGCCGCCTTTCGCGTGGCCTTCAGGAAGCGGCGATGCCTTGTCGTCGCCACCGGCTTCTATGAATGGCTCCGCGAAGGCAAGGCCAAGCCCCCCTTCTACGTCATGCTCAAGGCCAAGGGGCCCTTCGCTTTTGCAGGGCTGTGGGAACTGTGGAGATCGCCCGAAGGCAAGTGGGTGCGCTCCTTCACCATCCTCACTACGGAGGCCAATCCCCTCATGCGCCCCATCCATGACCGGATGCCCGTCATCCTCACGCCGGAGACGGAAGCTCTCTGGCTAGACCCGCTCTCGGAGGACCCGGCAAGGCTCTCGAAGGTGTTGGTCCCCTTTGCCGCGGAAGAGATGCATTTTCATGAGGTCTCCTCCATCGTCAACTCGTGGAAGGTGGACAGTTCCGCCTGCGCGGAGCCCATCGCAGCTGGACCAGGCGGCTAGAGCCGCTCCGGGACCTCGTTCGGGTCCTTGTCCTCGGGCCGCTTCTGGTAGTTCTTCCGCATCAGGTCTTTCGGCGTGATGACGCCGCTGGAGACTACAAGGCGCAAGCCCTCGTCCAGCGTCATGTCCGTGAAGATCACCTCTTCCTTCGGCACGATCGCCAGAAGCCCAGATTGCGGCGTCGGTGTTGTGGGCACCAAGATGTTGCAAAAGAACTTCCCTTCGCCGTCCGTCACCTCGCCGGTGTAAAAGCCGACCGTGTACGTATCTTTGCTGGGCCAGGGGATAACTACAACCCGGTGCGGCGCTTGGCCCGCCGTTGAAAGGGAGTCAATGATCTGCTTTGTGGGGTTGTAGATGGACTTGATGAGCGGCACGCGCAGGATAACCGTCTCAATGACTTGGATGAACGGCTTCCCGTAGGCCGAGCGGATGACCAGGCCCACGATGTAGACGCCGACGATGGTGATGGCGCCGCCGACACCGAAGATTTCTCGGTCGAAAATCCGTTCCACAAGCGGCTGGACAAGGCCGTCCACAAAGTTGAAAAAGAGGCGCAGGATGACGAAGGTCACAACGAGCGGGATGAGCGCGATCGTGCCGGCGATGAGGTGCGTCCGAAGGTGCCGGATCAGCCAGTGGATGTACAGGCGCTCTCGCACGCGCATCGATATAGTGCCCCTATGATGTGGTGCCTTGCGCTTTGCTTCCATCAGTGCGTCCCTGCTGCGAACCGCGCGAGCTCGGCTAGACGGTCCGCCGCATCCGCCGGAAGCGCTGCCGCCTTCATCGCCTCAAGGCCCTCCTGTAGCTCTTGCTGGATCGTCTCCTCGCAATAACGTACAGCCCCCGTGCTTTCCATAAGTACTGCGAGCTTCTCCAGCCGCTCATCAGAGAGCGGCCCATCGCGAACGGCCGTGGCAGTGAGCGCCGCCCTGTCATTGCCCGTCGCCATCTTGAGCAGCGCCAGTACCGGCAGCGACCGTCTCTTATCCAGCATCTCCACGAGCTGTGACCGACTACTCCCATGGACTCCCCTGATCGCCCTCAGCTCCTCCCGCACAATCGCCGCCGTACCTGTGCGCTCGCCGAAGCTTCGAAGCGCATCCACTACCCTAGGGGAACCGTTGCCGATAATCGCCCCCAGCGCGCAGGCGGCCCCATGGATGGCCGCCTTCCCTCGGATCGCCTCTATGTGCGCTTCAGGCGTATCTTCCAGCGTCCCTTCCGCCGTGATTGCCCGGTAGAGGGTCTCCGTGACGCGCAGGGATGCCCTGTCCACTGTCGCGAGCGCGCGGGTGATGCGATCGGCCGAAATGTCCAACTCCTCCAAACGCATCAGCTCCAGCCGCGCCAAGGCGTACATCCCATCGCCGGCATTGATGCCTTGCGAGGCGCCTGCATGCCACCAGAGCGCAGGCCGCCCGGCTACCTCCGGCGTTCCCGCGCGAAGCTCTTCGTGTATCTGAAAGTAGGCCTTGGTGAGCTCCATCGCCGCTGCGCCAGGGACGGCCTGGGCCGCAGATGCGCCGACCGCCTCGGCGGAGAGCAGCGTCAGCGTGCCGAGGACGCGGTCCGGGGAGGCGTGCCGCTCGGGCATGCCCATCTGGTCAATCCATCCCAAGTGGTAGCGCAGCATCCGGTGAAGGGGCGATTTGTTATCCGCTACGGCCCGCTTCAGCTCCGCCTCAATGAGCGGCTGGCGCTCCAGAAGGGAACTTGGCTTCGATATCGTCGTCATACGTCTACCTTGCCAATGACCTCTTCGAGCGCTTCCTTGGTCACAGGCCCTTGGCGCAGGATCTTCGGCGGCTGCTGCGTCAGGTCAATGATGGTGGACTCGATCCCGCCTTTGCACCGCCCGCTTATGACCACGTCCACATCCTCGCCGATCTGCGCCGTGACCGCTGAGGCTGTCGTTACGGAGGGCTGTCCCGACCTGTTGGCGCTCGTCCCCACCAGTGGCGCGCCGATGCCCTTGGCCAGCGCCCGAGGCGTCGGGTGGTCCGGGATGCGGATGGCCACCGTCGGCGCGCTCGCAGTGACGATCGCCGGGATGAGCGGCGACTTCTTCACCACCATCGTCAGCGCCCCCGGCCAGAAGCGCAGGGCGAGCCGGATAGCGCTTGGCGGCAACTCTTCTGTTGCGGCGTGCATCATATGGATATCAGAGACCAGGATAGGGAGCGCCATCGTTAGCGGACGCGATTTCACGCGAAAAACGTGGCGAACGGCTCGCACATTCGTGGCATCCGCGCCAACGCCGTACACCGTGTCCGTTGGATAGGCGACAAGCCCTCCGCCGCGGAGCGATTCAAGGGCCTTCCGAATCTGTTGCTGGACGTTTCTCAAACCTTGACTGAGTATACCACGGGTGCTAGACTTCCTCTCCACATATAGGAGGGCTCTTTGGAACGCTCGACTGATGACAAGAGCCTTCGCGTCAGAGTAAGCGGCGACGTCGAAGTCTCGACCTACCTCGAGATCGCGAAAGAGAAGAAGGGTCTCGAGCCTGTCCCCGCGAAGAAGACCGCTCCCCCCACCCAAGACTGCGTCGTCATCCTAGATTTCGGCTCGCAGTTCAGCATGCTTATCGCGCGGCGCGTGCGTGAGCTCCACGTCTATTGCGAGTTGGTTCCCCATGACACGCCCTGGGAGAAGATCCAGGCCCTGAACCCCAAAGGCTTCATCCTCTCGGGCGGCCCCGCCAGCGTCTACGAGCAGGACGCCCCCAGCGCGCCCGCCTGGGTCTTCAACAATAAGGTGCCGGTGCTGGGCATCTGCTACGGCATGCACCTTATGGCCCATCAGCTCGGCGGCAAGGTCCAGCCTGGCGGCAAGCGCGAATACGGCCACGCCGTCATCCACCAGAACCAGGACGATGCCGCCCTCTTCAAGAACATGCCGCACGATGTGCCCGTCTGGATGAGCCACGGCGACCACGTGACCCAACTGCCGCCGGGCTTCAAGATCCTCGCCTACACAGAAAATAGCCCCATCGCCGCCATGAGCAGCGAGAGCGGCTTCATCGGCATCCAGTTCCACCCGGAAGTGGTCCACACCCCCCAGGGGAAAGAGATCCTCAAGAACTACCTCTTCAACGTCTGCGGCTGCACAGGCGATTGGACACCCTCCAACTTCATCGCTGAGCAGATCGAAAAGATACAGGCCAAGGTCGGCCGCGGGCGCGTCGTCTGCGCCCTCTCCGGCGGCGTGGACTCTGCCGTCGTCGCCACCCTCATCCACAAGGCCATCGGCGATCAGCTCACCTGTATCTTTGTGGACAACGGCCTCCTCCGCGCGGAGGAGCCGGAGCGTGTGGTCCAGGTCTTCAGGCGCAACCTGAAGATGAACCTCATCCACGTCAACGCCGTGGAGCGCTTCGTCGGCGCCCTCAAGGGCATCACGGACCCGGAAGAGAAGCGCAAGACCATCGGCGCCGAGTTCATCCGGGTCTTTGAGGCGGAGGCCGCCAAGCTGGGCGATGCCGATTTCCTGGCCCAGGGCACCCTCTACCCGGACGTCATCGAAAGCGTGACCCCGGAGACCAAGGCCGCCTCCAAGATCAAGACGCACCACAACGTCGGCGGCCTCCCCAAGGGCATGCGCTTCCAGCTCATCGAGCCCCTCCGCAACCTCTTCAAGGATGAGGTGCGGGAGGTCGGCGTCGCCCTCGGCCTCCCGGAGGAGATGGTCTACCGCCAGCCCTTCCCCGGCCCCGGCCTCGCCATCCGCATCATCGGCGAAGTAACGGGCGATAAGCTGCACATCCTCCGCCAGTCCGATTGGATCGTCATGAACGAGATCAAAAAGGCGAAGCTCTACCGCCAGTTGTGGCAGAGCTTCGCCGTCCTCACCTCCAGCCACAGCACCGGCGTCATGGGCGATCACCGCACCTATGGCAGCGTCGTCGCCATCCGCGCCGTCACCAGCGAAGATGCCATGACCGCCGATTGGGCCAGACTCCCCTATGACATCCTGGCGCGCATCTCCAACCGCATCGTGAACGAAGTTCCCGGCGTCAATCGCGTCGTCTATGACATCACGAGCAAGCCGCCCGGCACCATCGAGTGGGAATAGCCCTTAAGTCTTCGGCTAGACCAGAAACAGCCCGCATATGAACATCCTCATCGTCGGCAGCGGCGGCCGCGAGCACGCCATCGGCTGGAAGGTCTACAACAGTCCCCAGGTCCACGATCTCTACTTCGCCCCGGGGAACGGCGGCACCTCCCACCTCGGCAAGAACCTGCCGATTGACGTCTGGGACTTCGATGCGATGCTCAAGGCCGTCCAAGCCAACAATATCGGCCTCATCGTCGTCGGGCCGGAAGTCCCTCTGGAGAGCGGCATCGTGGACTACTTCTCCTCACCCGCGCACACCGTCCCCATCTTCGGCCCCACCAAGCGCGCCGCCCAGCTGGAATCCAGCAAGGCCTACGCCAAGATGATTATGCGGAAGTACGGCGTCCCCACGGCCCATAACGAAAGCTTTGAGAGCTACGATGCCGCCGTGAAGTACGTGGAAGGCCTGGCCTCCCCTCCGGTGGTCAAGGCCGATGGCCTTGCCGCAGGCAAGGGCGTCACCGTGCCAGCCACCAAGGAAGAGGCCCTTGCCGCTATCAAACTGGCGATGGTGGACGGCTACTTCGGCGATGCCGGCAAGCGCGTCGTCCTGGAAGAACACCTCCAGGGGAAGGAGGCCAGCCTCTTCGCCATCACCGATGGCAAGACCGTCCTCACCACTGTTTCCGCCTGCGACTACAAGCGCGTGAACGATAACGACGATGGCCCCAACACGGGCGGCATGGGCTGTTACTCGCCGCCCGAGTTCTTGGACAAGGCCATGCTCGATAGGATTACGGAGACGGTGCTCAAGCCCACCATCCAAGGCATGGAGAAGGAAGGCCGTCCCTATCGCGGCGTCCTCTATGCCGGTCTCATGGTCAACGGCACCGATGTGAAGGTCATCGAGTTCAACTGCCGCTTCGGCGACCCGGAGGCGCAAGTCATCCTCCCGCGCCTCCAGACGGACATCGTAGACATCTTCGTGGGCGTGGCCGAGCGCACCCTCCACAAAGTGACGCCCAACTGGCATCCCAAGCCCTGCGTCGGCGTTGTGATGGCCTCCGGCGGCTATCCCGGCGCCTTCAAAAAGGGCTACCCCATCACCGGCCTCCAGGACGTTGACCCGGACGTGATGGTCTTCCACGCCGGCACCAAGCTCAAGGACGGCCGGCTCGTCACCGATGGCGGGCGCGTCCTCATCGTCTCCGCCCTCGGCAAGGACATGGCCGAGGCGCGCGAGCAGGCCTACAGCAACGTAAAGCGCATCAAGTTCCAAGACGCCCACTACCGCACCGATATCGCCCTCCGCGCCATCTAGGAAGCTGCGTCCGCCTTGAGAGATGGGAACGCAATGACCACCGCCTCCTACGATCTAGCCGTCATCGGCGCCGGGCCCTCCGGCTCCACCCTGGCGCGCCAGGTCGCCCTCGCGGGCAGGTCCGTCGTCCTCATCGAAAAGGAGCGCCTGCCGCGCTACAAGACCTGCGCGGGCGGCGTCACCCACCGAGCGCGACGACTCTTAGACTTCGATATCTCCCCGGCTATCGAGCGCACCATCACGGAGGGGCTCATCACCTACCGGATGGATAAGGGCTTCGTGAAGCCCTATCACGAGCCCATCGCCTACATGGTCATGCGCGATCGCTTCGATGACCTCCTGACGCGCAAGGCCGTTGAGGCCGGCGCGAAGCTCATGGACGGCGCGCGTGTGAGGAATATCGAAGCGCGCAACGACGGCTGCGCCGTCCACCTAGCGGAGGGCATCGTCCACGCCAAGCTCTTGGCGGGGGCCGATGGCGCAAACGGCATCGTGGCGCGGCAGGCGGGCCTCCACAGCGAGGTGCGCGGCGATGTGGCGCTGGAGGCGGAGATCGAAGTCCCCCAGCACAAGGTCGAAGAGTGGGATAAGCGCATCGCCCTGGACGTCGGCTACATAAAGGAAGGTTACGCCTGGGTCTTCCCCAAGAGGAGGCACCTCTCCATCGGCGTCGGCGCGATGAAGAGGCACGCTCCCAACCTTCGCGCCTACTACGAGCGCTACCTCGCCTCCCTGGACCTCGGCGATTACAAGGTGCGCAGCATCCGCGGCCACCATATCCCCATGCGCCTCGCAAAAACGCCCGTCGCCAAGGAGCGCGTCCTCCTCATCGGCGATGCCGCAGGCGTCGCCGATCCCTTCAGCGGCGAGGGCATCTACCATGCCATCAAGAGCGCACAGCTCGCCGCGCCCACCGTCGTCGCGGGCCTCGCCAGTGAGCGACCCGACCTCTGGCCCTACCAGCGCGCCCTGGATGGCCACATGCTCCAGGACCAGCGCACCGCGGGCCAGCTCCTCAAGCTATATGCCCTCACGCCGCGCATCTGCATCTGGTATCTGCGCAACTACAACCGCGCCTGGAACTCGGCCTGCAAGATGCTCCGCGGCGATAACGACTGGGTCCGCATCCGCCGCAAGCTCGGCCCTCTCCGCGCCATCCTCCCCATCTTCACCCCGTGATCGAGGTTGAACGGCGCCCCACACCCTCTCTCAACCGCTCTCCTAATATCTGCGCTCACTGCGTTATCTGCGGATGAAACATCTTCTCTCTGAATCGGTGTCAATCTGTGAAAATCGGTGGATAACTCCCTGTATCTCTTCTCCGCTTTGCGCTAAAATAGC